>OKXB01000334.1_pt1 | contig 60039 bp, 70 predicted proteins | sample 1601731 | NCBI WGS metagenome assembly OKXB01 (sample SAMN04414077, study PRJEB24778) | human gut metagenome | material: faecal | host: Homo sapiens
TTGGAATAGAAAAGATAGGATGTATTCATGTAAATGACTCTAAGAACATTTTATCTTCCAATAAAGATAGACATGAAAATATAGGGTATGGTACGATTGGTTTTCAAAACTTAATTAACATTATATATAACGATAGATTAAAAGATGTTCCTAAGATACTTGAAACTCCATTTGTAAAAGATAGATTATACCCTCCATATAAATTTGAGATAGAAGAAATAAAAAATAAAACCTTTAATGTTAATTTGTATGAAGATATAATAAATTATTATGAAAAAAAGTAATAGGCCTATATTATTTTGTCTATTACTTTTATTACTTCTTCTAATGATTTTTGATAATCAAAATTATCATACTCTTTATTATTAAGACTATCTGATACTACTTTTATAGAGTAGTATTTTTTAAATGGAAAATTAACTATAGCATTTAATTCCATATCGAATATAGCGTCTTCCTTTATGTCTGTTTTAAGCACAAAGCCATCTGATGTGTAACATATGGCACCTTTTATACCATCTATCTTTTCTAAGTTAAAGGGTGAGTTTAAAGCATGGTATAAAGGGTCTCCAAAAGGCGTAAGATTAAAGTGGTAACCAAAGCTTTTTGTTGCCATAACAACTTCTCCAACTTTTAAGTTGTTAGATCCTACCATACCAATGTTAATTGCAATATAGTCTTTATAATTAATGTTATATTTACAATTTAAGTTAACAAGTGCACTTGTAATTCCGTTTCTTGATACATCTGTTATAACAAGCTCTAAATTATCTTTTTTATAATAATTATCATCTATTTTATCTAGTTTGTAGTGATTTATTATGTCATCAGCTTCTTTTTTCATTGCAATAATAAATAAATATTTCATAACGCGCTCCTTTGCTTTAAACAATTATAACACAGTTTATTAAAAATTCTTGCATGAAAACTAAAAAGATAGTATAATTTACCTTACAAGGGGTGATTGTATGATAATTGACTTAACTAAGCTTATTTATAATAATCTATATAAATTGCCTATTAAAGGCGAAGTTATAGTACCCAAAGAAATGCTTAAAAATACGGATATTAGAAGAATATCGCCTGTCAAGGTAGAGGGTTATATATTTAATAATGAAGAAGAATATGAACTTTATATAACCATTAAAGGAACAATGATACTTCCTTGTGCTAGAACGTTAAAAGACGTAGAATATCCATTTAGTAGCGAAATAGATGAGATAATTGGTGAAAATGATGACAATTCATTAGAAATTAATCAAAATAGACTTGATATTTTTCCGATTGTATGGCAAAATATATTAGTGGATGTTCCTTTAAGAGTTCTTGCACCTGATGCAAGTGATGAACCAGTTGAAGGTGATGGCTGGCGTCTTATTACGGAAGATACCAATGAGGAAGTAATTGATCCAAGACTCGCAAAGTTAAAAGATTATATCAAAGAGTAAGGAAGGAGTGAGAATATGTTAAAGTTGGATATCCAATTATTTGCAGTTCCATTCAGAAAAGTTAGTAAGACAAGAAAAAGAATGCGTCGTACTCACTATAAAATTGAAGCTAACGGAACAGTAAAATGTCCTAAATGTGGAGAAATGATTAGACCACATAGAGTTTGCCCAGAATGTGGCAACTACAAAGGAAAAGAAGTTGTTAAGAAAGAAGAAGCTTAAAATTAAGCTTTTTTTTAATCTAAAGTAAAAGGGTGTGTGGTTTTTTGGAGGAAATAAAATTTAAACTATTAATAAAAAATGATAAGTTTAGTATTTATGAGATATATCTAAAATATAGAAAACACTATGTTGGAAAGGTATATTTTGTAAGAAAAGAAAATAAAATAATGATTAAGTATAACTTTGATGATTCTGAGTTTAATAGTATGGTGGGTATGATTATGTTAAATGATGTTCTAAATATTGGACTAAGGGATTTTAAAGATGCAGAAATATCTAAAATAAAAACTAAAAATGATGTTTACATAGATAATTATTTAGATTCATTTGATGTAGAAAAGAAAGAAGATAAAAATGGAGTAAGTTACTATTTAAAAAATAGTTAAATACTTCATTTTTTTGATATAATTATAAAGGATAGGAAGTAGATAATTCATGAATGATAAAAAAATAAATAAATTAATAAAAATAATAATAGGAATTGTCATTTTACTTGTTGCGGTATTTAAAAGTGATTTTTTAAACGATATTTCTAAAACGGCAGCATCTATAAATGATAGTACAAAAAGTGATAAGATAGATGCAAAAATAGAGGGGAATCTTTCTGTTTCGTTTGTTGACGTTGGTCAAGCAGATTCGGTGTTGATTAGAAATGGTAATTATAATATGCTTATAGATGCTGGTAATAATGAAGATGGAGAAAAATTAGTTAACTACTTTAAAAGTCTTGGAATAGGAGAGTTTACATACGTTTTTGCAACCCATCCTCATGAAGATCATATAGGTGGTATGGATGATATAATTAATAATTTTAAAATAGAACAGGTACAAGATCCTCAAATGATTTTGTCTGCAACAGATGGAATGTTTATAGAACAATTAGTTTCAGATGGTCCAATGAATCCAAATGAAACATTTGAGCAAAGAATAAATTTAGTAGAAAAAAATACATTAAATTTTATGAAAAGTCATTCATCACTTAATAATGAACAAAATTTATTTTTTTACAAAGATTATTCAAATGGAATATTTAATTACAAAATATATGTTCAAGATTTTATTGTGAATGTTCAAAATACAACTAAGGTAATAAGACAATTAAATGCATACTTTATTGAACCAAAATTTAATGATTTTTATCAATTAACTATTGCATCACCAGCATTACAAATGCCAACTGAAATTTTAAAGTTAGGTGTTGTAGATATCGCATCAGATCAAATTACACAAAGCCTTGATAATTTATTGAAATTGTTAATGGATAATTTAAAGTATAAAGATGATAATCAAAATAACATTAAAAGTGATTTAGAGCAATTTAAAAGCAATGATGAAATTAATTTAGGTACTAAATCAACATCAGAAATTAAGGAGGAAAATGATAGTATGGATATTGATGAAGAAGTTGAAACAACTATAAATAATGAAAGTGATTATTCTAATATAATTGCAAGTGTAGATAATATAGCTTATATTGTTCAATATTGCGATAATGTTTATTCACAGTTTCAACAATTAGTTGCAGAAGATGAACAAAAAAATGAAAGATTAAAATATGAATTTAAAAATTATAATTATAAAAAATCATATGGAGATACTTTTGAAGTAAAAATAAGAGTAAAAGATCATTTTACTCCTATATCTTGTACAAATTATAATTCATTTAATGATGCCGTTTCACAAGGACAATTAAAAAATCTAGACTCATTAGAAATTGAACTTAATTTAGACTATAAAAGAGGTAATAATGATTCATTAAAAGACCATCAAAATTTATTTAAAATTTCTTTTAAACCTTATGATATTAAATTAATAAGAAAATCAAATCATAATGAGCAAAATATGAATCAAATTGAAGAAAATATAAAGCAATTGTTAAATAGATTTTCTGTTGCTAATACAATTTTTTGTACAAAATAATTTGATGGAGGTAATATAAATGTATAACGATACTATAAAAGTTGCTAATAAAATAATTTCTTATAATGACTTATATGAAATATTTTCAAGAATGCAAGAAAAATTAGTTCAATTTAGAAAAATAAATGATACAGAAGAAATGAAAAATAGAATGTTAGATTATAAATATCAAAATTGGACTTTTAAAGATAATGGAAGCAAATTAACATTTGATGTTGATTTTACTGATGACACATCGATTAAGTTTGATAATTATAACAACTTCATATCTATTTTTAATAATAGGTTAGATGAAATAAAATATATAAGTGTTTATTATTTAATTAGTTATACTACTGAAAGCGAGGAACGAAAAAGTGAATATTATAATCAGCATATAAATATGACTATTAGAGAAGATAGAATGGACATAGATGTTTCATTAAGCAGTAACGATAATAAAATAAATGACATTTATGAATTAATAAAAAGTAAAGTACTAAATGCCCCACCAAAATATGATAAAGTAATTCAGAAAAAAAGTACAATAAATACTATTGTTGGATTAGCAATTGGATTTATTCCAGCATTAATAATAACAGCTTTATTAGTATTTGTTCCTACTATTAGACAAATATATGCTATGGGCTATGTGGTTTATCCTATTGCATCTATTATTTTAGCATTTGTTATTGGTGGAACAATAGGATCATCAAAATTAGATAAATGGTATAAAAGTATAAATCCCGAACAAAAATATGATGGATATGATACTACAAATCATAAAAGTATTTATAAGGATGATATTGATAGTTATATAAAATCAAGTGAAATTTTAATTGGAAAAAATGCTAATAATTTAACTTGCAGAAAAAATATAATAGAATGCTATGAAAAATATAAAAAATATATTCCTTACGAAATAGGTGTTATGCTATTTATGTCAATTATAGTTTTATTTTTAGGAGGGATTTAATTGGAATTAAAAACAATAAGTGATGTTGAAAAATCTAACTTATTTCCAGATGATAGATTTACAACTATAATGCAACAAACTGAAAAAATCTTAAAAGAACATAATGCAGAATTGGTTAATAGAAATATGGACATAGGAGATACTCCTATTTCACCAGTAAGTTTAGATGATGAATATACTCCAATATTATTAAGTGATAATGTGGTTGATACATACAATAAATTAGTGGAAACTATCAATAATCCCAATACAGCATTAGAATATTCTTTTGTATTACTAGGCAAAAGTGCTAGTTTATCTGGAGAAAAATGTTATATGGTAGATCAAATTATTGATTGCTCCTTATATGATGATAATTTAAGTAATAGACAAACAAGAATGGATAATAATAAATTAAATGAAATTGTAGCAAATGCACAAAAAAGTGGATATAATTTTATAAGCATAGGCCATACACATCCAAATATACCAGAAGAGGAAAGACAAGCTACAGTTGCTAATTATTTGTCGGATGAAGAAAAAGATATTGCATATATTAGAGATGCAGGATTGAATTTATCTTTACAAGATTTTGTTTCTTATGAAAGTTTATATGAATACTTTAAAGACAATCCAAATATAAGAACTTGTCAAACTATTATAATGTATAATGGTGAAATGGTAATGCTCGGAAAACAACAAAATAAATTAAGTAGAATGACTACGATAATGGATATGTCAACTGGTGAAGAAATCTATGTTTCAAGTAAAGAAAATTATAAAAGAGAAAATCATACATTATAAAAGAGAAGTATTTGAAAATAATATTTCTTTTTTTTGCTATAAAAAAAGCACCTAGAACTGACACTACTATAATTTTTATGAAATTTACTAAAAAACAAAAGAAAAATGTTTAATATGGTTGCGACAGGAAATGATGTTGCTTCAGTTCTAGAAAAAAAAGGAAATGCAAGTATTACAATTAAATCATAAAAAAAGATTCGGCTATTTTATTACCGAGTCTTTTGTTTTACCACATAACCAATCAACAGAAACATTGTAATGCTTTGCAAAATCTACAAGAGGATATGTTTGTATTAAAATTTTTCCTAATTCATATTTTGAATAATTTGATTGATCAACTTTGATAATAGTAGATGTTTTATCTTGATTATCTCCATTTTTAATTCTAATGTTTTTCAAATTATTACCTAAAACTATTTTATCAATTTTATCGTTAACTAGGTCAACTTTTTTAGTGCATGATAATCCACAAATATAATCTAAACTTATTTTATAATAATTACAAAAATCATTTAGCTTTAATAGTGGAATTGCATCTATACCATTTTCCCAACCAGCATAAGTAGATCTACTAACATTTAAGTAATCTGCTAACTCTTTTTGAGTATTATCAAAATATGTTCTTATTTCTTTCATTCTTTCGTAATTCATAAGAATGCACCTCACTATATATAATTTTCTCATTTAAAAATTAATTATTTAAAAAGTGTCGGGTTATTACCTAAAATGTGATATAATAATTAATAGTTAAAGAAAGGCGGTGCAAATGTAAATGGAAGAACCAAAAAGAAATGAAAGGGTTCTAATAGTAGGAATATTACTTTTTGTTTTAATTGTAGGATTTTTACTAATAGTTTTATATTCAACAAAAAATAAGAATCAAGTTAAGATATATTCCATTAGTGGTGAGAGTGAAAATTTTTATTATAATAATGCTTTGTTTATTTCATCTAATATAAAAAATATATTTGTTTACGGCGAACTAGAAAATAAGACTAGAGATATTAGTATTACTAATGTTGCTTTAATGTCTGGTGAACGACTTATCATTAGATCTGATTCTTTACCTAAAGGAATGAGTATTGAAAATTATGGATATGATGAATTGTTTTCTAAAGAAGTTGTTAAAAATTTAGATAACTGGTATTTAGAAATAACTTATAGTAATAGTAAAGAAACAAAAACAGAAAAATTAGAATTGAATAATAACTACCTAATGAAAAAACAAGAAGTACAACCTATTGCAATGAATTAAAGAAAGGATTTGAAATAAAATGTATTTCAGTGATTATGTTTCTATTGTTTTGAAATCAATAGTATTATCGTTATTGTGTCTTCCAATTATAATTGGAATAACATATTTAATTGAATTTAATTTTAATGTTGCTAATTATATTAGTAATGTAAGTGGAATTCCCAGCGATATGTCTATTTCTATGATGAGTTTGGGATTTGCTAACAATATTGTAGTTTTATTGTCAGCTATAGAATTTGGTCTATGTGTGTATTTTTGTGATAAGGTTGCAAATACATCTATTTATAAAAATGTTAAGACTTTTATAGCAAATTTATAGTAATTTGTTTCAATGTATAAATTTATATGGTACAATTAACTAAATAAATCCATATTAATTATTTAAAGATATATAATTAATGAAAAGAGGATGAAGCATGACAAATGTTGAATTTAAAAATATTTATAATCTTGTTGAAAAACTTCAGTTAAAAAACTATGAGAAAGAATATCAAAGACTTTTGGCTTTAGATAATGAGATAGGTAGTTTTGAAGATTATGTCATTAAATCAAAAAAGAGTAAAGATAATTTAAATACTAATGATAATCGCCATAAAAATGCAATAATTATTAATGATGTTATAAAAAAGGAGAATATATCTATTAATTTGTACTTAATTAATTTTAAACATATTGAACAACCAGAACTTGATAAAAACTATAAACCATTACCATTAAGAGAAAAAAATATTTATGAATATGGTACGGTCATTACATTCGAAGATGTATCTGGCGAATATGCTATTGAAAATGCTTTCAGTGGTATTGAAGATACAAAAGAACTTGCAGAGATTAAATACAAAAATCTAAAAGAAGAAATGTGTAAAATGACAGAAAAAGAAATAATGAATAAATTGGAAAAACATATTTTAGATGAATTAAATAATAAATAAATACTAATTTTCAAAACGACATGAAAAAAGCATAAAACAACATGAATTAGACATGAAATAGACTTGACTCCGTTTTGTCAAGTGGTATAATATAGTAAAATAAACAAATTGTGCAGAGAGATTAATATATTTCTTTGCATTTTTTATTTATTTAAAAAAAATTCTATTGACATATTTTCCCAAAAATATTAGAATAGAAGACAATTAATTTTATTTTAAGTTATTAATAGCAGGTGCTATTTGTAATGAAATATGTTTAATTGTTAGGGTAGAAGAAGCAGTATTTAATTTCTATTTATAAACAACTACTGGCTTTTTCTTCCCATTTTTTTTGAAAAATGAGGTGATGCTATGAACTTTGTTCTAAATGTTTATTATTCAAATTACTATTTTAGAGATAATGACTTTTATGAAGACTCACAAGTTTTAAGTGCCTCTAATAATAAAAATATGTTAAGTTCTGTTAAGAGAGAAAATTAAGGATAAACTTCCCCAAATTTTCTCTCTTTTGTTTTAAGAAAGGTGGTTACTATGAATTTAAAATTAGAAGAAAATCTACAAGAAGAATATGCAGATAACTTTACATTAACAAAAGAAGAAATGGTTGAGTATGATATACCAGCGACATTTGAAAAGGTTGTAGATAAACTACATGAATTAAAAATAGCAAGAAACAAGTTTATTAATGGTTATCATGTTAGATTGACACCAAATTACAGACCAAGATTAGAGCAATTTACTAACAATATCTCTGATCCTGTTGGTATGGCAGTAGAATATAAGTTGGATAACGAACAAAAATATAATGAATTCAATATTCAACTTAATAAGTTATATTCTATAATGTCTAGAGAAGAAAATTCCTATATCAATGATTGTTTATTGTGTGGAAAATCAGAAACATCTATAAAAACAAAATTCGGATTAGGTAGAGAAGCATTTAATACAATAAAATGTAGTGCAATTGTTAGGTTTGGAATAGCATTCAATTTGATAGTCTATAAATAATAAAATTAAAGTAGTAACCATAGGAGTCAGAAAAAATGACTCTTTTTTATTTTAATTTTGAGTTTATAGTGATCTCATAAAAAAAACTAAATTGAATGAAAGGAGTGAAATACAAATGTATATTATACAGGAAAAATTAAAAATCCCATAGCAATTAAAAAAAATGAGAAAAAACTCTTGCAAATTTTAACTTTTTGAGTGATTAATATTATAGAGATATATACTTGTATTTATCTGTTTTTAGTCAATATAAGAAGTTTGAAAGTGAGGTATGATATGCTATGAGAGAAAAAAATAAATCTCACAAAATAAGGCTTATTTTAGGTGTTTTAATTGGACTATCTTTTGTTTCGGTAATTTTCTTTAGTTTATATAATAGACAAAACATAAAAATTTCTAATAAAGATAAAAAGACTGATGTGATTAATGAAACTAATAATAATCAAAATAACGAAACATTAATAGAAGAAGTAAAAGAGAAAGATAGTAATGAATCGATTGAATCAAATAATAATTCAACATCTAAAAGCGAACAGAAAGTTGAAGTAAAAAATGAAACTCCTAAATCAGAAACAAAACAAGAAGAAAAACAATCATCAAGTCAAATTCCAAAAGTAGATACAAATACAAAAAACGATATTAATGCATGGGATGAACTTGGTATAACAGAAAATGAATATTATAATTCTCCTGCATGGAGTTGGGCAAGAGTTGATTTTGCAATTGAAAAGTATGGCAGTCAAGAAAAATGTTTGAATGCTTGCATTGAATATGGAGAATCAACTGGCATGGGATATTCATGTTCCACAATAAATAGTTATTCTGGTAGATATTTGGGAGAAATGTTAAAATTATTTTAGGCACTTTGAAGTGTCTTTTTTTTGTGAAAGAGAGGAATTTAATAGAATGAAAATAAGAAAATCATTGTATGCAATTTTAGGCATACTTTTTTTGTCTTTATTTTTTGGTATTTCAAAAGCAAATGCTGAAGAATATACAGGACAAGCAATTTGGCCATCTGAAAAGATAGCCAATATTTTTATAAGAAAATATAGAGCTGATGGTTATATAAAATATCAACAGGCTTCTTTCATTAGACGAAGCGAGGATAATAAGTTTGTTTACTGTCTTCAGCCTTATGTTAACATTGATAATAACTTACCATATTATCAAATTGCAAGAAGTGATTATGCAACATATCTTAATATGACTCAAGAACAATGGGATAGAATTTCATTACTTGCATATTATGGCTATCAATATAATGAAAATGGTTATGATCATTCAAAGAATAAGTGGTATGCAATCACTCAAGTATTAATTTGGAGAACAGCAGAGCCAACTTCAAGAATAGTGTTCACTGATACATTAAATGGAAATGACTTATCAGATAAATTTGCTAGTGAGATTGCAGAGATGGAAAGTTTAGTTGCTAATCATTATAAAAGACCAAGTTTTAATACTGACATAAAAGTACCAATTGGTAAAAGTCAAGATTTGGTAGATCAAAATGGAGTATTAAGTAATTTTAAAGTAGTATCTGTTGAAAATGGAACTGCAACTATTAATGGTAATACTTTAACAATAACACCTACATCAGTTGGTCAAGTTAAAGTTAAATTAGCAAAAAATGCTACAAAATATTCTACTAATCCAATAGTATATTTTTCTAACCATTCGCAAAATGTAATGCGAGTAGGAAATTATGATCCAGTACCAGCAAATGTTGAAATAACATCAGTAGGTGGAAGATTAAAAATTTATAAAGTTGATAGTGATACAAAAGAAAATAATGCACAAGGTAATGCTAGTTTAAAAGGAGCAGTATATGGTATTTATAATTTAAACAATGAAAAAGTTGGTGAAATTATAACTGATGAATATGGTTATGGAATCAGTGATTATCTACCAGATTTAGGTGATTTTACTGTTAAAGAAATCACACCAAGCAAGGGTTACACACTTGATAAGAATAAATACACTTTTACTGTTGATAAAGATAATTTACTCGCAGAGTTAGAGGTATATGAAAAAGTAATAGAAGCAGATGTTAAATTATTTAAAACTTTTGCAAATGGTTCTACTGGAATACTAAAGGGAGAACCAAATATTACTTTTGAAATATATTTAAATAATTGTAAACCAAGACTTTTATTAAGAAGTTCAAATAATAATGTTTGTAAAGTAGGAAAAATTACTACAGATAAAAAAGGATTTGCAGAAATTAAATTGCCTTATGGTAATTACACATTTAAGCAAATTACCTCAACACCTAATTATGAAAAAGTGAAAGATTTTGAAGTTATTATTGATGAAAATAGTGAAAAAGATATATATAAGTTAATATCTAATGCTCCTATTGAAGCAAAAATAAAAATAGTAAAAGTTGATAAGGAAACTGGTGAAACTATTACTAGAAAAGGTATTAAGTTTAGAATTAAGGATGCAAAGACTAATGAATATGTATGTCAAACAATTACTTATCCTACTGCCCAAAAAGTATGTGTATATGAAACTGATTCAAACGGAGTAATTATTACACCTTCTACTTTAGTTGGTGATTTTCTTTTAGAAGAAGTTGAAGATCAAATAGTTGAAGGTTATGTTTGGAATAATAAACCATTAAGCGTTCACATAGGTGATGGTAGTGAAATAATTTTAGATGAAAATTATGGTGCATTATTATTAGTTGATTTTGCAAATGAAAGAGTTAAAGGAAAAGTTGATATTGTTAAAAATGGCGAAAAGTTTATCATAGAAGATGGAACTTACCATTATGAAAAAACTTTATTAGATGATGTTGTACTTGGATTATATGCTGATGAGGATATCTATATTGGTAGTAAAAAAATATACTCAAAAGATGAATTAATTAAAGAAGTAAAAACAAAGAATGGTAAAGTAAGCATTGATAACTTGGAACTTGGAAAATATTATATAAAGGAAATTTCAACATTAAAAGATTATGTTCTTGATGAAACAAAATATTCATTTGAACTAACATTTAAAGATCAATATACAAGTTTAATTATAAAAGATATGACTTTAAATAATTATTATAAAAAAGGAAAAGTTGAAATAACTAAAAAAGACTTAATAACAGGAGATGTTATACCAAATACAATTCTTGAAATTTATACAGATAAAGATGAATTAATATATACTGGAACAACTAATGAAGAAGGTAAAATTATTATTGATGATTTGAAAGTTGGTAAGTATTATATTTTAGAAAAAGAAGCATCTACTGGATATGTAATTACTACTGAAAAGGTTTATTTTGAAGTTAAAGATAATGGAGAAATTGTTAAGGCAGAAATGCAAAACAAGCCTATTATGGGAAGTGTAGAAATAACAAAAGTAGATATTTCTACTGGTGAAGTTTTACCTAATACATTAATAGAAGTTTATAATGAGAATGATGAATTAGTGTTTAGTGGAAGAACTAACGAAGAAGGCAAGATTTTAATTGAAAATTTAAAATATGGAAAATACTATTTTATTGAAAAAGAAGCTCCTGAAGGATATCAAATTAATAATGAGAAGATGTGGTTTGAAATACTTGAGGATGGAAAAATAGTTAAATCAGAATTATCTGATGAAAAAATCATTGTTGAAGTACCTAATACTTTAAAAAATGATTATATGCCATTTATTATGCTAGGAATATCTGCATTAGGTATAGGAGTGATAACTTATGGAATTATTAAAAAAAGAAAAACAAATAAAAAATAAAAGATACTCATTAATAATATTTTTGGGTATCTTTTTACTTCTTCTAGGTGTTTCATATAACATATATAATCATTATCAGCAAAAGAAACAAGATAGTGTTGATAATGAGAAAGTAGAGGAGTTCTTTGAAATTAGAGAAGAAAAAGATTCTGATGAAGAAGTAAGTGTTGAAACTCCAACGGTCAAAGAAGAAACTGATAATTATATTGGTGTTTTAGAAATACCAAAAATTAATTTGAAAAAAGGTATAGTAGATAAAACAAGTGCAAGTAATAATGTTAATAAAAATATCTATACTTTAAAAGAAACAACCTTACCAGATGAACAAATAAATAGTCATATAATTTTGGCAGGTCATTCTGGTAATAGTTATGTTTCATTTTTTAGAAACTTAAAGAAATTAGATATGAAAGACAAAGTTTATTTTTATTATAAAGGAGTTAAATATATCTATGAAGTATCTAATAAATATGAAATAGAAAAAACAGGAACAACTGAATTAAAACAAACTAATATATCTGATATAACACTTATTACTTGTATTAGTGGAACTAATAAACAAGTTGTTTATGTTGCAACATTAATAGATCAAGAAAACTATTAGGAAAGGACAAAATGTTATGGAAAAAGTTGCAGTATATGCTAGTTTTAAAAATCAAAATAGAAAGTCAATAGACTTTTTTTTAAAACGAATAGCAGATTATTGTCTTATGAAAAATTATGATTATACTATCTACTTTGATAAAGTGAAAAGTCGTTTAGATTTAGATAGAAAAGAATTAAATAATTTGAAAGAGGACATTGAGAATAAAGAATATTCAAAAATTGTAATAAAGGATATTACACAGTTATCAAGAAATACTATCTATAATGTAGAATTTTTACATTTTCTTGATGATAATAATTGTCAAATAGAAAGTATGGATGGAACTGATTTAACTTTGTATAGAAAAATCTTTGATAGATTTAATGAAAAGAAGGAGGAGAAAGAAAGATGAATAACGAAGTTGAAAGAGAAGTAAGAAATTCAAAAAATACTTTTGAATTAGAAGGGAATGTTGCTAACATTAATGATGTTTACGAAAATCAAAATGGTAAAAAGTCATTAAGATTTGATTTAGCACAAAATAATAATGGGAATACACAATTCGTTCCTATTGTATTAAGAGGGGAATTAGTAAACTCTTATGGTAATGAAATTCAAAAAGGAGATTGGATCTCTGTAAAAGGTAGAATATCTACTTACTCAAAAGATATTGAAAGAGATGGAAAAACTTATAAAGATAAAGCTATTGATATTTTAGGTTTTGAAATCACTGATAGAAAAAATAATAAAGTTTATACTTCTGATGGTCAAGTTCAAGAATTATCTTCTAATAAAGAAACTGAAAACGAATCTGAAATGGTAAGATAATTTATGAAATATAAATATGAATTATTAAATTATTGGAATGATCAGGATGATTTATATGTAAATTATACAGTTGAAAACTTGGAAACAAATGAAATAGCAAATTGTATAAATTATTACAATACATCTGATATAGGTTGTGATTATAACTTTGCATCAGAAGAAGTAATAGAAAATCATTTATATAGACTTATTGAAAAAAATAATGGATTAGAGTTTAATATGCCAAAGGTAAGTGAATTAAGTCCATTATTAAAATATGTTTATGATTGTGTTTGTGAAAGTGAATCAAATATGTGTTATATTGACTATAACGAGTGGGAAGAATTAAAAGAAGATTACGATTTTTTAGATGATGATATAGATACATTAAATAATGAGATTAAAAAATATAATCTTGATGATTTAATCACAGTAGATGACGGAGAATATATGATATGTGGTTATGGTTGCTTACAAACAATGTTCAATGATGATAGAGATAAAGGAAGTGATGAACTTGAAAGATGAATTAAAAAAAGGTCAAGCATTTATGGGAGTAGATGATAATAAATATTATTTTTTAGGACTAGATTATGATGACCAAATATTCTTTACAACTCTTGATTTATGGAGTGATAAAGAGCAGGGCTTTATGTCTAAAAGTAATATATTTATAAAAGAAGTATTAGATGAAAAATCTGACATTATTGAAAATGCTACTTGGTATTATCAATCAATGAAAGAATTAGATAGTTCATCTATGGAAGAAAAAATTAAAAGATGCTTGGATATAATTAAAAATTCTAATTCAACAGATTTTGAATTAAGATCAACTGAAATTGGTCCATTAGTAAGAGGACAAGCATATAGTAAAGAATTTAATCAATATTACGAAGTTATTGGCTTTATCGTTGATAATAATATTTATTTAGATTCTGAACTTAAATCAAAGCAAAAAGGTTTTTTTGCAATATATCACTCTAATTGTGAAAGCACAGTACCATTAATATTTGAAAGAAATTTTAGTGATAAAGATAATTCTTTTGATGGTAAACATTTTGTTGCAGGTAATGATGATAGAGTTGATATAGAAGATGTTGTTTGTAATAAGGAATTAGTTAATTCTTATATGAATGACTCGTTAATAGAAAGATTAGAAAATAATAATAAAGAAATGTCAAAATAAAAAACAAACTGATGTTCTTTGAAAATTAGGTTAATAGCTACACATTCTAGTTAAGGTGTAGTATTTTAATTTTTAAAAGGCAAGTCTTTCTTGGAATTGTGTAGTTATTAATCAATGTTATTGATGATTATACAGTTCTTTTTTTGTTTATAGGCAAAATTAAAAGAAAGGGTGAATATAATGAAAAATTTATTTAATGTATTAGCAATTCAACAATTAGAGGGCGGAACTTATACAGTTGATACCGTATTAAAAGTTATTAAACAAATAACTGATTGGGCATTAGCAGTTGGTATATCACTTGCAGGAGTTGCACTTGTTGCAAGTTTTATAATGTATGCAGTTGTTGATGTAGATCAAAAACCAAGAGTAAAAACAAGGATATTACAAACATTACTTGGAATATTTGGCATTATTTTAGCAATTTCATTAGTTAATATTATAATTAGATTATTCACATAGGTGTATGCTTTATGATGACAAAAGTTTTTGATTTATTAAGAAGTCTAGGGTGGTATATAATTCATTTCATATATGACTTAATAGATGGACTTTTACAAATTATAAAGAAATTAAATGCCTTTGATATAATCAATTCATTATCTAATAATCAAACATTTAGAAAATTTTATACAGGTGTTATGGCAATAGCAGTAACATTATTTGCATTATTTATAATATGGAAATTTGTAAATAAACTTTTAGATCCTGATGAAGAAACTACTTTTAAAAATATTATGATGGAAATAATAAAGTGTGGAACATTAATTATGATGTCCACATTTCTATTTGTCCAAGTATCTAATTTTTCTATAACTCTCTCAAATTATACAGGAAATATATTTGAAAATAGCACAAATACAAAAATGAGTGATACAATGCTCACAATGTTTATATCGTATAGAGATGGTTATAAAAATAGTGATAAATTTGATGAGAAAAAAAGTATAGATCAACTTGTATCAAGTGGAAAGTTTAATGATGATGAATTATATATATCTAAATATGTAACTAAATCACGAATAATATTATCTGATGAAAAAGATTATAAGTATGATATTAATTGGATTATGGCTATCCTTTGTGGTGGCTTTTTCTTGTATAGTTTATTCTTTGCAGGAATAATGCTCGGTCGTAGGCAAATAGAATTTTTATTCTTATTTTCAATAGCACCGATAGTATTTGCTACTAGTGTGGGAAATAAACAAAGGAGAGGTGCAGTAATAGAACAATTAGTATCATTAGCACTCCAAAGTGCAGTAGTCATGTTAATAGTTAGTTTAACAGTTATGGTTATGCAAGAAATTGGAACTACAACTTTCTTTACTAATACATTTATGAATATGACTACAAAATCACTTTTATATTTAGGATGTGCAACATTTATTCTAACAGGTAGTCAAGTAATTAATAGATTTATTGGTGCAAATGTAAGTGCAGCAAGTGGTAGAGAACAATTAATGTCATTAATGGGTTATGGAAAAATGGCAGGTATTGGAGCAACACTTGGAGCAGGTGCAGCAATAGGTGGAGGACTTTTAGCAACAGGTGCAGCAATGAAAGGTGGAAAAGCAGTAGGCTCACAAGTATTATCACAAGCAGGTATGGCTTTAGGTGTTATGGGAACTACTGACAATGGACAACCACAAAGTAGAATGCAAAAGTTTGCAACCACTATGGGTAGCAGAATGTATGCAACAGGACAACGAATGGGTAGAAAAACTGATTCTAATAAGTTCAGTGCAAGTGATGCTTTCATTAATGCAGGTGCAAGTAGTCTAGGAAGTACCGTTAGAAAAGTAATGCCAAGAGCAAGTTATAATACTTCTTATTATAGAAGAAGAAAAAATATGATATAGGAGGAATGAAATATGTATATAACGGTTAAATCAATAAAAAGAAATCTCGGTTTTAAAGGTATTGAAATATCTGATATTGTTATAGCTTTACCAATGATTATCTTATTTATAGTTTTATTTTGTTTTACTCCATTAAAAATACCTGCAATAGTAGGTTTAATGATAGGAATATTTTGTTTACTTCCTATCAATGTCAGTAAGAAAAATAGAATGTATAAAGTAATAGGACTTATATTTAAGTTCTTAATTAGAGAAAAAATATTTGTATATCAAAGGGAAGGAGTGAATAAAGTTGAAGAATCAACAAATGAGTAAAGAAGAAAAAAAGCAAAATAAAGAACATAAACTCATAGAAAAATTTGTTAAAAAAAGAGATAAATTAAAACAAAAATATATGACTAAAAAAGTTCTTAAAAAGAAATTTAAAAATGCTCAAAACTTTACTAATACTGATTTTGTTAATGAAGATGGAATTATAAAACTTCGTGATGGAAGTTATGCAAGAGTATTTTCAGTTGATGCAATAGATTTATCTTTAACATCTAATACTCAAAAAAATAACTTCTTTCATCAACTTAAATATCTATATCAATTAATGGATTTAAATTTAAGAATATATAAGTTAGATGATAAGATAGATCTTAATGCAAATAAAGACTATTATACAAAACTTATGGAAGAATATTCTAATGATGAAGAAAAGGTCAAATTCTTAAAAGAAAGATATGATAGATTAGAGTTATTGGAAGAACAAAACTTAACTACTACAAGTAGATATTATTTTGTATTAGTTAGTGATAATGATAAAGCACTAGAACATATTGCAGAAGAAGTTAAAATGCACTGCTATAATATGACTCCTAGACTTAATGTTCAGACAATAACAAATAAATTAGAAGTTTATCAATTTCTTGTAAATCTTTATTTATCTACTGCTAGTATAGAACAATTAATGTGGAGTGATTTAATTGAATTAATCTCTCCATTTTTCTTTCAAGAAAATATGAGTTATATAAAGGCAGATGAAGAAGAAATACAAGTTGTAACTATAAAAAAGATTCCACCATTTATTGATGAATTATTTTTTGAAGAACTATTTAATGTTCCAGATACTAGAAGTTGTATTCATGTAAAAGATACAATTCCTACTGATGAATTAGTTAGAAGATTAGATAGTAATTATGAATTTTTAATCTCTGAAAGAAGTACAACAAGAAAATTAAGTGATGCTACACAAATGGATACTGAAAGAGAAAACTTCCAAGCACTTATGACACAAATTAAAAATGGAGATGAAAAAATAAAAGAAGTAGATTTTATTATCATAGTAAATGGTAATAAAAAACAAAGAGAAGAAAAGATTAAAGAACTTAAAAAGATAGCAGATGTTTTTCATATTAAATTAGATGCTCCAAGAATGAGGCAACTAGAAGGTTGGCAAGCATTTGATATAACTAAAAATAGTTTTGAAGATTATCATAATTATCTTCCTAGTTTAACTCTTGCAGCATCATTCCCATTAACAATTACACATTTTAATGATGAAACAGGTTATATGATAGGATTAGACATTCATACTGCATTACCTACCATATTTGATTTATTTCATAAAGATGCAACAAGACCATCAAGTAATTTAGCAATTATTGCATCAACAGGAGGAGGTAAAAGTTTTACCTTAAAGAAAATGATTATTAATGAAATTAATCGTGGTAATAAATGTTTTTTGTTTGATGCAGAGGGAGAATATGAAAAACTAGTTAGAAAAAATAAAGGAGAATATATTGATATGTATTCTGCTAGTGGTGGAATTATTAATCCACTACAAGTTAGATTTCTTCCAAGTGATAAAGAAGAAAAAGAGGACAATGATGTAGATACAATTAACTATGAAGATTGTCCACTTGCAAAACATCTTGGATCACTTGAAACATTTATTAAATGTGCCTTTGAAGAAATTAAAGAAAGTGAAGTAGTTGTTATGCTAGATATGATTGAAAAATTATATAAAAGATTTGGCATAACAAAGAACACAAAAATATCTAGTTTAGAGAAATTAGAAAATACTGATTATCCAATATTTTCAGATTTAATTGATTTCTTACCTGATTATCGTAATATGATAACAAACCCAGAACAATTAAAAATAGTTGATAAACTAGAAATATTATTAGATAGATTTAAAGTAGGAACTGATGCAATGTTATTCAATGGTTATACATCAGTTAATCTTGAATCTAACTTAATAGCATTTAATGTAAAAGATTTATTGTATAGTAAAAACAAAAGAATAATTACAACTCAATTAGTAAATCTATTAACTTACTTAAATAATATTATTGTAAGAAATAAAATTATAAATGATAAGACGAAAGATAAAAAACGAATTAAAAATATAGCAGTAGTAGTTGATGAATTTCATTTGTATTTAAAGAATACTGATAGTGAAGTTCTATTAACATTTGAACAAATTGCTCGTAGGATTAGAAAGTATCATGGAGCATTTATTCCTGCTACACAATCAATACATGACTTTTTAGGAGATGATGATAGTGTTAGAAGTGCTACTGCAATATTTAATAACTGTCAGTATCAATTAGTAGGTATGTTGAAAGAAGATGACTTAACAACATACTTAAAATTGTTTTATCAAAACCCATTAACTGATACACAAAAAGAATTTTTGATGCAAGCAGAAATGGGAGAGTTCTTACTTACTATTAGTTCCAAAAATAGAATTAGAGTTAAGATAATGGCAACACCAATTGAAGTTGACTTGATGGGAGAAGAAGTTAAAATATGAAAACATTAACCGTTAGGCAATTAAGAAATAAATTCAAGAAAATGTATCTTGAAGAATTTGATGATCCTAACGAATCATTTATGGATTTTTTGTTAGACTTAATTCCAAAAGAAGTATTGATGGAGATTATAGATAAAGGAGAGAATTATTATTCTTCTCTTTTCTATAAATATAAATAATGAAGAAGAAAAAGAAAAATATTTTCTTAAAAATTATTGGTGGTAGTTCCATTTTATCAATAGCTTTTGCTATGGTTATTTTAATATGTGTATTAATGATTTTTGATTTCTTTGGTACAAAACTTACAAAAGAAAAAGTACAAAATAATGCAGAGTTTGCTGATGCTTATACACAAGCAGTTAATAAACATTTAAAAGATGGTTATGTTCCACTACAAAGACTTTTATATTTTCATTTGGAAGATACTAGTTTAACATTAGATGCATTATATACAATGAATCAAAACAAAGAACAAAAAACTACACGAGAAATTAGTGCAGTATGTGAAGATCAAAGAGTGAAAAATATGACTGCTTGTACTGAAAGTAATATTGCAGAAAACAAAGAATATTTAGAAGTTAGTACAGGTCATTTTAATTTACCATTGGATAAAGATTTTACTGTAACAAGTTTTTTTAATGAGCAAAGAGTTATTTATGGAGAAACAAATGTACACGGAGGTTGGGATTTAGCAGTACCTGCACAAACTCCTGTTTATTCAGTTTGTAGTGGTACAGTTGATAAAGTTACATTTACACAAAACGAAAATGTTCCTTACGATCAAAGTGGAAACAATGTAGGAAACTTAATAACAATTAAATGTGATGAAGATTATGATGAAACATATTATGTAGTATTTGCTCATCTTTATCCAAATAGTGCCAAAGTAAAAGTTGGAGATAAAGTTAATCATTGGACACAAGTTGCAGAAGTAGGAACAACAGGACACTCAACAGGAAATCATCTACATTACCAAGTAGAAAATTCAAAAAGAGAAAAACTTGATGGAATGCAGTTTATAGATTTTACATTGCACAGTCCTAATTATCATTTTGAACCTGCAACACCTAATCATAACTTTTATGATAACAATGATTTTATAATTCAATAATACTTTTTAAAAGTATTGGAAGCACATAAAAAGAGGTTATTTTAATAATATAGCCACTTTCAAATAAAAATGTAGCCACATAATTTGTTATAATTAAAGGCATTTTCAATATAGAGTAGCCACTTTCTAATGAAAAAGTGGTCATTTTTGCAAGTGCAAAAATAGTTATGCCACCCATTTTATCCTAGTAATTATAAAGGATTAAATGATTTTGGGTGGCATTTACCTTATGCCCATTAAAAATATGCAATATTTTTATTAAGAAAAATGCCTTAAAAATTTAGAAAGTGGCTACTCTTAATATTTAAACAAGGAGGTTTATATGATAAAGGGAACTAAAAAGTTTTCAATAAGAATGGATGAGAACTTAAAAACAAGAATTGAATTGTTAGCCATAAAGAATAATATAAGTTTTACAAAAATGCTTATCTATATTTGTGAACTAGGTTATCAAACATATATTGAAAGATTTGATAAGTATTATGAAGAACAAAATAAAAAATTAGAAAGTAAAGGAATAGATTATTATGAATAAGATAAGAGTTTATAATGATGAAGAAATTAAAATATTATTAAGTAATTCCAATGTTGAGAGAATTAGAAATAAAAGTCAAATAGTTTATAAGAATAGTTTTAAATTGTGGGCAGTTAAAGAAAAATTATCTGATACTTCAAAAACTTCAAGACAAATTTTTGTTGCAGGTGGATTTGATATGAATATATTAGATGATAGAACTCCACAAAAAAGATTATGTTCTTGGGTAAAGAAATATAAAAAGTTTGGAGAAGATTATTTTACTGATAAAAATAAATATTCATATAAAGCAATTCCAAAAACTAAATATATATTTTTAAGTAAAACATTTAACGATCCAAATTTTCTTGCTTTCGTAATTGAGAAAAAAGATAATGGAACTTTTGATTATAGAGTTATTAGGAAGATGGAAGATGAAAAAACTAACAGTTAGAGTTGAAGATTATGTTTATGATAGATTATTTCTTGTAGCAAAAGATAATTCTACATCTACTAATAAAATTATTAATTCAATTATTGAAAAGTATATTAATGAGCCAAGAGAAATAAATTACTTAAAAGAAATAAATGATAAGTTGCAAATGTTAGTTGAACTTGAAGATAAAATTGCTAAAAGACAATATAAACATTTTAGATTATCACAACAACATTTTGCTAACTTTGGTTATTTATCTAATGCAGATATTAAAGAAGATAAATGTCTTAATGAGATATTAAATAATAAGGATACTTTTAATGAATAAGAAAAGTCCGAAAGTAGTCTTTAAAAGTAAATATTGTTTAGCTCTCAACTCACGAGATAATAAAAATAAATCTTCAAATTATAAAGAAGATAGATTAAAAGATGTAGATGATATGGTTGATTACTTTTCTAATGAAAAGAAAAAAACAGTAGGTATGTTTGAATATTATATGGGACATACAAGAAAAGAAAACTATAATCTTATATTAGAAGATGGTAGTAATGCTACTAAAAAAGATATAGCAAGAATTAAAACTGAATATAAAAAGTACATAGAAAATTCTAATTTATGGAAAGGTATATTAAGTTTTAAAAGAGAGTATTTAGATGAGAATATTGATATTAAAACTTTGGAACAAAAAATAGCAAACGAAGTAATACCACAATTTTTAAAGTATTGTGGTTTTAAAGATATAAAAAATATGAGTTATGTTTTTTCAATTCATACAAATAGAAAACATCAACCTCATATACATTTTGCTTTTATAGAAAAGAAACCTAATTTTATATGTGCTAATAATAAATTAGGATATAGAAGAAAAGGTAAGATTAGTATTGATGAACAAAACTATTTGAAAAGATTAGTGGAACTTGCTATTGAAAGAGAAAAGTATTATACACCACTTTTAAAAAAGACTAATGAAGATATTGATTATTTGAAATCATATTTTAATCCAAAAGAAAGAAACTTTACTTTAAGAAATGTTAATGAAATATATATTGAAGAAGATATATTGAAACTTGGAGAATTAATCAAACAATATAGAGAACAAAATAATCAAACTTCAAAAAAAGTGAAATATAATTCTATTAAGAATAATGAACTTGGTAAAGAAATTAAGTCTTTAACAAAAAAAATAAAAAAATATTTATTTAATGATGATACATCTATTTTATATGCTAGTAGAAAAGATATTAATAAAGATTTAGAAAACTTAAATAATTATTTTGATGAATTAAATAAAAATAATAATATTGAAGAACTAACTTCTGATAATAGTATTGTTAATAAAAAAGAAGAATACATTGATAATTATATTTATAATTCAATTGTAAATCATTCTTTATATAAATATGAGCATATATCAATGATAGTTAAGAATAAAAATAATATAGATAAAATAACTATTGATGATCTTATACAAGAAGTTGCTTATCAAAATAGTAAAAGAAATAAATATAATGATAAACAAAGAAGAAAGTTAGTATTAGATAATTATTTTAAAGGTAATAGTAGCATATCAAAGTTTCCTAGTAAGCATCAAATGGAGAAAGCATTAAAAAATATTAATTATGAAATGGAAAAAGCATCACAAGAGTTTAGTAAGCTATTCAATTATGATGATAAAAGCAAGTAAAACTATGGTATAATTGAGATATAAGTTGGTGATAGATGTGAGGTATCAAGAATTAGAAAATATATTTAATACTTCAAATGAAATAAAATTCAAATTATATAGTTTAGAATATATAATAAGGAAAATTGATACAGGCGTTGAAGTGTTTGCAATTTTATATCAAAATAGAAAACAAACTTACTCATCATTTAGTGATGCAATGAATAACTTTACTGTCTATAACGAATCATTAATTGATAATATAGATAGAATACAAATTATATAAATTATTTTGACCATTTATTATGGTCTTTTTTTATGCAATGAAAGGAGTTTTATGAGAGAAGAAGATGAAATAAAACTATATCATAAAGTATGTGATATATCTAGAATATGTAAAAAATATTTTTATGAAAGAAAATATTTACCAAGTGATGCTTTGTCAATAGATAGGGTAATTGACTCTATTTATTCAACTTCAAAAGAATTAAAAAAGAAATATGATGAATTAAAGAAAAATAATAAATAGGAGGAATAAAAAATGTTATTAATTATTTTAGGTGCAATAGGATTATTCTTATTGCTTTTTATTTATTCTGCTTGTGTAGTTTCAAGTAGGTGTTCAAGAGAGGAGGAAAAGTATGAACATATTAGAAATGTATAAGAGATTATCAAATGAAGATAAATCTCATTTAACTGTTTATTGTATTTATGACAGTATTTATGATGTTGCTAAAAATCAAGACTATGAAATAACTGATAAAGTTGCAGTTGATTTACAGGAATTGGCTTATGATTTATATCTTGAAGATAATGGGTATAAGTTATCTCAATCTGAAATTGCTCATTTCTTAACTAATTGTTATATAAATGATAATTCATTTTTAGATAAAATTGAAGATACTGATTATTCTGATATTTTAGAGGCAATTTCTGATGATGATTATGAGTTTTATAAAGATGAAGAATTGGAAAGGTAAGGTGTAAATATGGATTTTTCAAAATTGAATTTAGAATTTGCAAATATGCAAGAAACAATTAAAGATTATAATAAAATAATTTTAAGAATTAATTGTAGAATAAAAGATAATATAAGAAGTATAAGTAAGATGGAGACAAAAGTAAAAGGTAATAAAGATAAATTAATTAAATACTTAGCAAATGTTTATATAGAATCAATAAAATGTGAAAATGATTTTTTAAATGATTTAATTAAAGGAGATGAGAAGGATGGGAAATCAGGCAATACTAAATCAGTATAATGAAGAAGAAATAAAACAATTACTTAATAGTGATGAAAAACTAGTTTACATTGATAATGGTAGTGAAGAATTTGTAGCAAGATATGAAGATTTACCAGATATAATTGTTGATGTAAATGAAAAGTTAGGACATACTGAAAACTTAAAAATATATGACTTTAAAAATCCATTACTTGATACTCCTATTCTTACAACAACAGGTTATTTTTTAGATAGATGTGATCCTAATGTTAGAAAAGATATTATTGATAGACTAATGGGATTGCAACTTGGAGAAATTGAAATTAAAGATTATAAAGTTATAGATGAAGATATGTTAGATGATGTAAGAATTGCAATGGAACAAGAAGAAATGGATAGATAGTTATGCCATTTCTTTATATAGTTATTTTAGTTATAGTAGCTTTAATAATTATATTTTTGTATTTTATTGAGCCACTTATAACAAGACAAAAGATAAAAGATAATAATGAACACGGTAGTGCAAGATGGGCAACAAAACAAGAAATAGAAAAAAACTTTCAAAAAGAACAAGTTAGCCATATTGTAAATAGTGGATTTCCTGTATATTATTCAAAAGATAATAAGTATGTATGGTTTGATAATAATACACCACATTGGATATATCTAGGATCTACGGGAAGTGGAAAATCCGTTACTGCCGTAATTCCACAATGTAGTTTTATTGCAACATCACAAAATAAAAAGAGTGTTTTTATAACTGATCCAAAGGGAGAAATCTTTTCTACTACTAGTCAAATGTTTAAAGACAATGGATATAATATTTTTACATTGGATTTTAGAAATCCAGAGTTATCTAATCATTCTAACTTGCTTGAAACTGCTATTATTGAATATGAATTATTTGATAAAAACGATAAATTAAGTCAAAAAGAGAATGATGAAAAATTAAAAATAAAGTATAAAAATGAGTCAATAACTCACTATGCACAATGTAATCAAATTGTAAATGATATATGTACTATGATTATGGCAGATAAAACTGCAAAGGAAGCATTTTGGAATAATAGTGCAAGTGATTTGTTATATGGTATCATTTTTTTATTTTTGGAAGATTATGCTGATGGAAAAATTAAAAGAGAACAAATAACTCTTACATCAATGAAAAAATTTCAAAATAGTTCAATGACTGATAAAAATATTAAAGTATTAAGAAAATATGTAGAGGCAAAACCTTATGGTTGCAGAAGTAAAGATAAGTTAATACCAATTATATCTACTAGTGAGAATACTTATAAAAGTATTACTAGTATATTCAATGAAAGAATGACATTATTTGATGATGTTAATGTAGAGAATATTACATCTAATTCTGATTTTGATTTTGATATATTAGGTAAAGAACCATCAGTATTATATTGTTGTATTCCTGATGAGTCAAAAATATATTATACTCTGGTATCAGTAGTAGTATCGTTAATATATAAAAGGTTAGTATTATTATGTAATATGCAACCTAATAAGAAACTACCAACTGAACTTGTATTCTTACTTGATGAATTTGCAAATACACCACCACTACAAGATATTGAAACGATAGTATCAGTAGCAAGATCTAGGGGCATGTATTTTCAATTCTTTTTACAAAGTTTTGCTCAATTAGATAATTTATATGGAAAAGAAGTTAGTCAAATTATACAAGATAACTGTGGACTTGCTTATTTAAAAACAAATACACAGGAAACAGCTGAAGCAATAAGTTCTAGATTAGGTAATCACGGAGTAGAAACTACTTCATTAAATTATTCAATGAGTTTAATGAATAATAACGGTAGTAAAGGAACAAGTTTAATTTCAAGAAGATTATTAACTGCCGATGAAATAAAACAATTACATTATAAGACAATAATCTTTTCAACAGTAGGTTATCCAATATTTCGTGATACTGTTATTTATCAAAAGTTTAGTTGCTATAAAAAAGGTTTTATTGAAAGAACAATAAGACCACTTGAAAGATTAGTTGATACTTATTATACAGTAGAACAATTAAAGTTTAATGATAATAATGAACAAGAGCCAAAACTTAATACTGTTGAATCACAAAAGAAAACTAAATTAGTATCTATTATAAATGAAGTTATAAAGATATTTGGTAAGATTGATTTTAATGTTGAGTATGTAAAAGATGAAAATGATATTACTGCTCAACTTTTTTTAGCACCACCATTATCAACTAATGATTTAAAAGGATTAGAAGAATTAAGTAGTAGATTAGATTTTGGTTATAATGCAATATCTGATAAAGGAAAAGTTAATAGAAAAAATAGAAACTCTTTGATAGAGATTTTTTTAATTGATAGAGAAAAAGAAATATGAAAGAAGGTGTAAAAAATGAATAATGACTTTTTTAGAGAGTTTTTATCTATAAGAGATGAAACTTTAAAGAATATACAATTAGATAATAATAGTTGGAATAAGTTTATTACTTATTGGTCAAAAATATTAGATAAGTATAGTGCTGATAATGTACTTAATCTATATACCTACAATTCAAGTGGTAGAACATTTATGACTTTTGATGAATGGAATAGTGAAGAAGTAGGAAGAAGAATTAAACCTAAAAGTAAAGGAATACCAATAATTATTAATAATTGGAAAGGTTATGTTTTTGATATAAGACAAACTTATGGTAAAGAATATAGAACATGGAATTATAATCATTTTGTAGATAAACCTTTGTTAGAGTATTATCAAGATAATGCAGGTATTACGAATGATGATAATAAATCGTTGTATGAAAACTTTTATGATACTTTTTATGAAATATCTATAAAGCAAATAATGAATAATTATATGACAATGTCGGCAGATGAAGTGGAGTTCGTTGCAAAAACAATGACTTCACTTTTTTTAGCAAAAGCTAATTTTAATATATATAATCTACCAAACTCTTATGAACTATTAGAAGAAATGGATAGTGATGATATTTTAAAATGTATGCAAATTGCCAATAAGGAAACTGCTACTATATATAATGATTTTATAGAAAAAGCAACAAGTCTTGAAAATATACAAAATTATATTCAAACCAATGTGCTTTTTCAATTTAAAGATGACAATATATTAAGTAATGATGAAAAACAAAACTTTTTATCTGGTATAGAAGTTAATACACCATTTAATAATGGTATATTGGAAAATATATATGATAGTTATGTTAATAGATATGAGCATTCATTTAAGAGAAAAGTAAATCCAATTCAAGAAGAAAAAACTTTGTCATTTGATGATGAAAATGTATATATAAATAATGAAAAAGTTAGTGAAGAAGAATTTGATGAAGAATTTACTAAAATGGAAGAAGAACATTTTGATAATGTTCACGAATTAAATAATAGTAATGATAATGTAGAGCAAATGAGTTTATTTGCTCCAAGAGAAGAAGAACTTGCAAATAAGATATGTGATATATTTAATTCTTTTGATACTAAATATCAAAATACATTTGAAATTCGTAATGTTGAATTACAAGTATGGGAACATATCAAATCTAACAAAAGAAACTTATCTATACTTTTATCTAGTCCACTTGCAGATATGGGAGAAAATGCTTTTTCATATTTTAATTCTGATAAGACGGATGAAATTAAATTAAATGAAGGTATAAAAAATAATGCTTTTATTCAATCATTATATAAAGATAAAGACTTTTCTATTTATATATTTCCTGACTTAATACATATTTATTGGAATAATTTTGATGAAAAACAATTTGATATGTCTATACCAAGCACAAAAATGGTAGATCAAAATGAAATTGATAATCAAGAATTAGAACAAATTGATAGAGAGGTATCTTCTATTATTGAAGATGAAGAAGATAATGATTTTGATTATAAGGTTACTACTACTGAAATAATACCAACAAGAGATGGTATAGAAACCAATGTGATAGAAGAACATAGTTATAATAATAATGGAGAAGAAATTAAAGAAGAATATCCACCAATAAATTATCACATTAGTGATAATAAAGTTGATACAAGTTTTGGTGCTAAATCAAGATTTGAAGATAATATAAAAGCAATAGAACTTTTAAAAGAGTTAGAGAGTGAAGATAGAAATGCAACAAAAGAAGAACAAGATATTTTATCTCGTTATGTAGGTTGGGGTGGAATTGCTGATGCTTTTGATGAAAGAAAAGATAATTGGAAAACTGAAAGGGAAAGATTAAAACTTCTATTAAATGAAGAAGAATATAAAGCAGCTGCACATTCTACTTTATCATCATTCTATACTCCAAATATGGCAATAGATGGAATATATAAAACATTAAAAAAATTTGGATTTGAAAAAGGAAATATTTTAGAGCCAAGTTGTGCTATTGGTAATTTCTTTGGAAGATTACCTAGTGAATTTGATAAATCTAAATTATATGGTGTTGAGTTAGATAGCATAAGTGGTAGAATTGCTAAAAAACTTTATCCTAATGCAAAAATAGAAATAACAGGTTATGAAAATTCAAAAGTAGCAGATGAGTTATTTGATGTTGCAGTTGGTAATGTTCCTTTTGGAAATAATACTGTCTATGATAAAAGATATAAAGATAAGTTTTTAATTCACGATTATTTCTTTCAAAAAACATTAGATAAAGTTAGAGATGGTGGAATAATTGCTTTTATAACTACTGATGGAACATTAGATAAAAAAGATACAAGAGTAAGAGAATATATTGCTAAAAGAGCAGAGTTTTTAGGAGCAATTAGATTACCAAATAATACATTTACTTCTAATGCAAATGCAAAGGTTACATCTGATATTATTTTCTTAAAAAAGAGAGATGAATTAAAACAAGATATAAGTGATGAAAAGTGGATTTATACAAGTGAATATGAAGATGGAATAACAATAAATAATTATTATATTGATAATCCAAATATGATGCTTGGTAAAATGGAACTTCAATCTACTGCTTATGGTTATGATAATACACTATCTCCAATAGATGAAGATATAAATGTTTTAATGAATCAAGCAATAGAACATTTACCTAGTAATATTTACGAGCAAACAAATTATATTCAAAACGAAGAAAATGATTATGAAATATTAGATGCAGATGATAGTATTAAGAACAATGCTTTTACTATTATCAATAAAGATGGTAAAGATATAATTTATCAGAGGTCATTTTCTAGTTTAGTACCATATTCTATTCAAGATGGTATGGTTGCTAAAAGAATTATAGGTCTTTGTAAAGTTAAAAATGCTTTAAGAGAAGTATTTGATATTCAACTTCGTGATGGTAGTGATGAAGAATTATCACTAGCACAAGAAAAGTTAAGTAAAGAATATGATGAGTTTTATAAAAGATATGGTTATATTAATGATAGTGTAAATGCAAGAGCATTTGATAGTGATCCTGATTATTATTTACTTACATCTATTGAAAATAAAGTTAGTAAAGATGATGAAGATGAAAATGATAAACCTAAATATGAAAAGGGAGATGTCTTTACAAAAAGGACAATAAGAAAAAGTAAAGTAATAACAAGTGCAGAAAATGCAGAAGATGCTTTAAAGTATTCCCTTAATAATCGTGGTTGTGTTGATTTTGAATATATGAAAACATTATATCCAAAAAGTGAAGAAGAAATTATTAATGAACTTGATAATCTAATCTATCAAGATCCTGAAAAACTTAATGATTTTAATAAAGGTTGGGTTATAGCAAGTGAATATTTAAGTGGTAATGTAAAACATAAACTTAATTATGCTAAATCAATAAATGAAGATAATAAATATGATAAGAATATTCTTGCACTTGAAAGAGTACAACCTACACCTCTTGAATATGATGAGATAAGTGTAAAGTTAGGATCAACTTGGATACCAGAAGATGTGTATCATCAATTTTGTTGTGAATTATTAGATATTCAAAGTTGGAATAAAAGTAGATTAAAAATAAAATATGCCAAAGAAGTAAATACTTGGTTATTTCAAGCTAGTGGTTTATATGGTTATGGAGTTAAAAATACAAATACTTGGGGAACTGATAGAGCAGATGCTTTATCATTAATTAAAAATGCTTTAAATCTTCAAAGTGTAACAGTTTATGATACATTAGAAGATGATAGGAGAGTTGTAAATCCTGTTGAAACTGCAAATGCAAGAGAAAAACAAGAACTAATAAAACAAGAGTTTAAAGAGTGGATTTGGAAAGATGAAGATAGAAGAAATAGACTGACAAAACTTTACAACGAACAATTTAATTGTATGAGAGAAAGAGAGTTTGATGGTAGTCATCTTACTTTTGATGGTATGAATCCGAATATAGAATTAAGAGAACATCAAAAAAATGCAGTTGCTCGTGTTTTATATGGTGGTAATACTTTACTTGCTCACGCAGTTGGAGCAGGAAAAACTTATGAATGTATTGCTAGTGCTATGGAATTAAAAAGACTAGGAATTGTTAGTAAGCCAATGTTTGTTGTACCTAATCATTTGTTAGGACAATGGGCTAATGAAATATTAAAATTATATCCTACTGCAAACATACTTGTTGCTACTCAAAAAGACTTTGAAAAGACAAGAAGAAAAAAACTTATGGGTAAAATAGCAACAGGAGAATGGGATGCAGTTTTAATTGCTCATTCAAGTTTTGGATTAATTCCTATGAGTAAAGAATATGAACAAAAACATATGGAAGAACAAATAGAAGAAGTTGTTAATGCTATTGAAAGAATAAAAGCAGAATCTGGTGATGGTTTAAGTGTTAAAAAACTTGAACAAATTAAAACAAGTATGGATACTAAATTAAAAGCATTATTAGATAGACCAAAAGATGATGTAGTAACATTTGAAGAACTTGGAGTAGATGAGTTAATTGTAGATGAGGCACATATGTTTAAGAATTTACCAATGTATTCAAAAATAAGAAATGTTGCAGGAATAAATAATAGTGAAAGTAAAAAAGCAACTGATTTATTTATGAAGATAAGTTATATACTTGAAAACAACGGAGGTAAAGGAGCAGTATTTGCAACAGGTACTCCAATATCTAATTCAATGGGAGAATTATTTGCAATGCAAAAATATCTTCAAATTGATAGGTTAAGAGAAATGGGATTAGAACATTTTGATGAATGGGCATCAACTTTTGGAGAGGTAGTTAATAGTTTTGAAATTGCTCCTGATGGTAGTGGTTTTAGAACGAAAGCACGATTTGCTCAATTCTTTAATATTCCAGAGTTAATGACTTTATTCAAAGAAGTTGCTGATATTAAAACTTCAAAGATGCTAGATTTACCTACACCTAAATTAAAAGGTGGAGATTATAAAACAATAGTAGCACCTAAAAGTGAAGAATTAGGAGAGTATGTAGATAAATTAGCAGAACGAAGTGAAAGAATTAGAAATGGTTGTGATCCACGAGAAGATAATATGCTACTTGTTACCAATGATGGTAGAAAAGCAGCACTTGATTTAAGAATGATAGATCCAAGTATGCCAGATTTACCTAATTCAAAAATTAATATGGCAGTAGAGAATATTTATAGAGTATGGTTAGAAAATAAAGAGGAAAAGTTAACGCAACTTGTCTTTTGTGATTTATCTACACCTAAAACTGATGGTACTTTTAATGTCTATGATGATATTAAAAATAAATTGATTGCAAAAGGTGTACCAGAAGAAGAAATAGAGTTTATTCATAATGCTAAAACTAACCCTCAAAAATTGAAATTATTTGAAGATATGAGAAATGGTACAAAACGAATACTTATAGGATCAACTTCTAAAATGGGAGCAGGTATGAATGTTCAAGATAAATTGATTGCTTTGCATCATTTAGATTGTCCGTGGCGACCTTCTGATATAGAACAAAGAGAAGGTAGAATATTAAGACAAGGAAATCAAAATGCAGAAGTTGAAATATATAGGTATGTAACCGAAGGAAGTTTTGATGCTTATTCATATCAATTAATTCAAACTAAATCAACTTTCATAAATCAAATAATGGCTAATAGTAATGGTGGTGGAAGAACTGCTGAAGATTTAGATAGAGATACTTTGACTTATGCCGAAGTAAAAGCTCTTGCAAGTGGTAATCCATTAATATTGGAAAAATTTAAAGTTGAAAATGAATTAAAGCAACTTTATTTATCTAAAAGTAGATATGATAAATCTCATATAGAACTTGAATCTAAATATAATAGTGAAATACCAAGACAATTAAAATATCAAAATCAATACTTAAATGGACTTGAAGAAGATATTAAAAATGTTAAAGATTTATCAGGAGATAATTTTATGATAATGATTAGAGATAAAATATATGATTCAAGAAAAGATGGTAGTACAAAGTTATATGAAAGTTTTTCATTATTGAAAACAGGTTCAGAAACTTTATTAGGACAAATAAGTGGTTTTGATATTGTAGGAACAAAAGATGACTTATGGTATAAACCTATTATATATATAAAAGGTGCAGGTAAATATAAAGTTGAAATAAGTAATTTAGATGAAATAGGAAATATCTACAAATTAGAAAATATGCTTAAAAGTTTTGATAATAAGATAAATACTGTTAAAGAACAAATTGCTTATAATGAAAAACAACTTATTGATATAAAAGATGAACTTGATAAACCTTTTACACAACAAGATAGAATTAGAGAACTTCAAAAAGAAAAGGCACGAATAGATAGTGAACTTGATTTAGATAAACAAGAAAATACTAGAAGTGTTGAAGAAGTTAATGAAGAAGAATTAGAAAGATAAAAGTTTTTAGATTTTTTTTAAAAAAACTCTTGCAAAATTTACTTTTTTAAGTGATAAATGGAACGAAGAAAAAAAGCCGTTAAATATATCTAATTTAATCGGTATTAAACTTGATATATGGGGGTGAACAGTTATAAGCACAAAAAAATAAAACCACTTAAAACGGCTTTAATTCGTTGTTTGAAAGGAGATGCTTTTTTGGAACAAAAAATTACTTTAAATTATCGGCTATTAGATTGGTTAACATCAGTAATAAAGGATATTATTGAAGATACCATAGAAGATGAGCCAAACAAAATATCAACATTTATTGCAGTAAATAATATGTTGAATGAATTGGATAGTGATACTGCAAGTGATGATATGTCTAACTTAATAAGTGAAACATTAATTAACAAAATATTTGATGAAGTGAAAAACAGTATATAAGGGAGGAATGATTATATGTATATTACTGAAACTACTGAAAATGTAAAAAAATTAATTGAAGAATTGGAAAATAAAAACGATATTACTAAATTAAAATTTCTTATTTATATATTTGGATTATTAAATAATAATCAAATAAATGATAAGAATGAGGCAAATCCTGATTTAATAGAAGATGAAGAAATGGAAATATTTACATTAGAATCAGTTGGTTTGTCTGCAAATGCTTGTACAATATTGTTAGAATACTTTGTTATGCTTTATAATGGCTTAACTAATTCAAAAGAGGCATATGAAGATAATGGAAATGTATTAGGTATTGTATATGATAAAGAAGATAAAAAACTTGATTCACAATTTGAAAAATTACAATACAATGAAAAATTAGATGTGTTTAGTGAAATTGTCATTAGATATGATAATGAAACTTATTTTAAAGAAAAAATAACAATTTTATCGTTTGATTCAAAATCAAATGGATATGACATAGCACATTTAATTCAAGAACAGAAAGTTTAATAAATATGATTCATACAATAAATAAAATAATAGTAATGTTATACATTACTAAATTTAAATAAGCAGTTATGCTTAGTAGTGCTATATTTGGCAATGATTAATTTATATCTACACAATGATCTTTGAAAAAAATTAATATTTTTTAAGGAGAATTGTGTAGGTACATTCTCCTTTTTTTATTAATTTTTTTCTTCTAATGTTAATAAACTTAATCAGGAGGAGAATGTACTTTGGACAACAACATTACTTATGAAGTAGTAAAAAAAGAAGTTCAAAAAAAGATAATAAATTATTTATATCAAAATAACGATATTACTATTAGTGAGTATGAGGCATTAATTTCAAAGTGTGATGAAAAGATAAATAAATTAAATGAACAATTAGAAAAAAATAAAGAAAAATATTCTTATCCAATGAAAGTTGATATAAGAATATAAAAATAAATGGAGGTGATTTAAGTGGATTTATATGCTATAAGAAATATGCTAGGTCAAGGAAAAAGTATTTATGATTTACCATTAAGAGTTACATTCTATGCTCGTGTATCAACTGATAGATATGAGCAATTAAACTCATTAGAAAACCAAGTAACATATTTTAGCAATTTTATAAAGGAACAAGAAAATTGGACTTTTGTAGATGGATATGTTGATGAAGGTATAAGTGGTACAAGTGTTAAAAAAAGAGAAGACTTTTTAAGAATGGTAGATGATGCCAAGAAAAAGAAATTTGATTTAATTTTAACAAAAGAAATATCAAGATTTTCAAGAAATACATTGGATAGTATTAAATATACACAAGAATTACTTTCAAATGGTGTTGGTGTTCATTTTCTAAGTGATAACATTAATACATTTCAACCAGATTCAGAATTAAGACTTACTATAATGTCTTCAATTGCTCAAGAAGAAATAAGAAAACTTTCTGAAAGAGTTAGATTTGGATATAAAAGAAGTGTAGAAAAAGGAATAGTTCCAGGCAGTAATAATATTTATGGATATATTAAAAATAAAGGTAAGTTAGTTATTGATGAAGAACAAGCTAAATTCATTAGACTAATATTTGAAACTTATGTATCAGAAAACATAGGTGTTCATAGATTGGGTTTTAAATTATTTGATGAATATGGTGTAACTAATTATTCTGGCAAACCAATTGCAGGCACTGTCATAAAAAACATAATTAGAAATCCCAAATATAAAGGATATTTTTGTGCTCATAAAGAAACTACTGTTGACTATCACGATAGAAAAAGAAAACGATTTAAAAGGGATGAATGGATTGTCTATAAGGATAATGAAACTTGTCCTCCAATAGTGTCAGAAGAATTATGGGATAAAGCAAATGAGATATTAGATGCTAGAAGTAAAAAGCACGATCAGATAAATAAAAATAATAAATATAATAAGTTCCCATTTTCTGGTTTGATGCATTGCTATTTTGATGGTGCTACATTTGTAAGAGGTACTTACCAAATTGGTAAAGGAGATAGAAGTAGAAGAAGAAAGTTTTGGGCTTGTAATAATTATAGAATACACGGCAAGAAAAAAACTGAAGGGTGTAATTCTCCTGTACTTTATTATGAAGAACTAGTTGAAGTGTGCAAAAAGATATTGAATATGATACTTGTTTGTCAAGATGATTTAATAAGTGAAATAAATGATATGATTAGTGATATTAGAACAAAAAAAGATTACAAAAAAGAAATAAAACTGATTGATGAAAAATTATTCAAAACAAATAATGAAAAAAAAGAGCTTATAATGATGAGAATGAGAAAAGAAATAGACCTAAAAGAATACAACTCTCTTAAAGATGATTTAGATGACAAAATTAACACATTAGAAGAAAATAAAAGAAAACTGATAGAAGAAGAACAAAATGAACAGTCTAGTGAAAAAAATTATGAAGATTTTAAAAAGAAGATAAATGATATGGTTTTAAATGATGATGAAAAGATTTTGGAAATTGCTCAATTATTTTTTGAAGATATAAGAGTAGAGTCAATTAAGGATGATGAAACGGATCAAAAGGTTATATTACACGCTAAATTAAATGTGTCAAATTCAAAAGATGACACATTTAATTTTAACAAATTTTTGCTGCTTTTCTGTTCACGCCAGGGATGCTGCCTCTATGATAGCAGCTTATGTATCGGGAAGTATAGAAGAATTTGTAAAATTAATGAATAACAAAGCTAAAGAACTAGGTATGAAAAATACCATCTTTTATACCCCTAGTGGACTTCCAACACCACATGGTAATTTATCATCAGTATATGATATGGCCATTCTTACAAAGTATGCCATGCAAAACAAAGAGTATAGAGAAATAGTAAGTACTAAAAAATATAAAACAGCAACAAATAAAAAAGCCTATATATGGCACAATAAAAATAAATTATTAAAATACGATTATATAACAGGTGGAAAGACCGGATATACCGAAGAGTCAGGAAGAACACTAGTAAGTACTGCTAATATAGATAACATGAATTTAATAGTAGTAACAATAAGAGATAGTGATGACTGGAATACTCATTTAGAATTATATAATTATGCTAAAGATAACTATATATCATATAAAGCATTAAATAAAAATAAATTCAACCTAATAGGGGATACCTACTATAAAAGAAATACCTTTTATATAAAAAACGATGTCTATATACCACTATTAAAAAGTGAAAAAAAATCTCTAATAAGCCATATAAAATTAGAAAAAAAGAAAAAATATAATAGTGGGGACAAAGTAGGAGTAATAGAAATATATCTAAAAGAAAAATTACTACATGAAGAAGATATCTACATATCAAAAGAAAAAAAGAAAAAAAGAAATAAAATAAAAGCGTGGTTTAATGATTAATTATATATGGGGAGTATTTATAATATTAGGAATAACATACAGTATAATAAATAAAGATCCCAATCTAACAAATAATCTCCTTACTAGCGGAAAGAATTCTATAGATATGATATTAACAATTCTTCCACTTATGTGTCTTTGGCTGGGAATCACCAAAATAGCGGAAGCTTCATCTCTATTAACTCTAGTAAGCAAAAAACTATCAAAAGTAGTAAGAATAATATTCCCTGAGATTCCCAAAGATCATCCCGCCATCGGATATATATCCTCAAATATCGTTATGAATATGTTAGGACTAGGAAATGCTGCCACACCATTTGGTATAAAAGCCATGGAAAAATTAAAAGAATTAAATAAAAATAAAGATGTAGCTTCACGTAGTATGATAACATTCTTAGTAATAAATACATCTTCTGTAACCATAATTCCCACTACTGTAATAAGTCTAAGATTATTACATGGATCAATAGATGCCTCAGAAATAATACCAGTAACTATTCTAACAACATTTATATCAACATTTATAGCCCTAATATTAGATAGAATATTCTACTTAGTATGGAGGAAGACATGATAAATATAATAGTTCCTTTATTAGTAGTAATAATAATAATTTATGGTATTTATAAAAAAGTAGATATCTTTGATACATTTCTATTAGGAGTAAAAGAAGGATTAAAAGTATCAATAAATCTATTCCCAACGATATTTGCCATGGTAATAGCTATAACAATGCTAACAAATAGCAATTTAATATTAGATATAAGTAATATATTAGGAGGAGTATTAAATAAGATAAAATTTCCTAAAGAAGTATTACCATTAGCCCTTCTAAAACCAATATCTGGATCAAGTTCATTAGTAATTCTAAACGATATTCTAGCAAGATATGGACCAGATAGTTTCATAGGAAGAGTAGCATCAGTAATGCAAGGTTCAACAGATACAACAATTTATATAATAAGTTTATACTTCTCCAGTATCGGTATAAAGAAAATAAGATACTCCCTTATCGTAGGCCTTTTAGCGGATTTAATAAGCGTCATCTTATCACTATTAATAGTATCAATGTATTTTAATTAAAAATATAATAAAAAGTAGGAATCACTTCCTACTTTAAATTTTAATTGGTACCAGCCAAGGGACTTGAACCCTCACACCATCACTGATAGTAGATTTTGAGTCTACCGCGTCTACCATTCCGCCAGGCTGGCATTACTACTAAATTATATAATAAATTTAGTAGAAAGTAAATATTATTTTACATTTTTCTTAATAAACATTGCATCTCCAAACGAAAAGAAACGATATTTATTATCTACTGCATACTTGTAGGCATCAAGAATAATATCTTTACTAGAAAAAGCTGATACAAGCATAATTAAAGTAGACTTAGGCAAATGAAAATTAGTAATAAGTCCATCTATACCCTTGAATTCATATCCAGGATAAATAAAAATATCTGTCCATCCAGAACATTCCCTAAATTCACCATATTTACTCATAATAGTTTCAAGTGTTCTAGTAGTAGTAGTACCAACAGAAATAATATTTCTTCTATCCTTCTTAGCATCACTAAGAATTTTAGCACTATTCTTACTCATACTATAAAATTCCGAATGCATCTTATGTTTAGTTACATCCTCAACATTAACAGGCCTAAAAGTACCAAGTCCTACATGTAACGTAATATAACATATAATAACACCTTTCTTTTCAATTTTATCTAAAAGTTCCTTCGTAAAATGAAGACCAGCCGTTGGAGCAGCAGCACTACCAATATTTTTAGCATATACAGTTTGATACATATCATTATCTTCAAGTTTAGTCTTAATATAAGGCGGAAGAGGCATACTACCAAGTTCATCAAGAATTTCATAGAAAATACCATCATAAATAAAATCAAATACTCTAATACCTTCATCATGAACTTCCGTGCATTTAGCTTTAAGTTTCCCTTCCCCAAAAGAAATAACAGTACCAGTTTTAACCCTTTTAGCGGGTTTAACTAAACATTCCCATCTATCATCACAAATATTCTTAAGTAGTAATAGTTCAATAATTGCTCCCGTATCATCTTTAACACCAATAATTCTCGCAGGCAAAACCTTAGTATCATTAAGAACCAAAACATCACCCTTATTTAAATAATTAATAATGTTGTAAAATTTATCATCAATCTTATCACCAGTATCCCTATCTAAAACCAACATTCTAGATTCCGCTCTATCTTCTAAAGGAACCTGTGCAATAAGCTCATTAGGTAAGTAATAGTCAAAATCATCAGTTTTCATATATCTTTCCTTCTTTCCTTAAGTATTATATAACAAAAATAACATTATATCAATTATAAAAATAAAACATTATCATATTTACAAAATCACAAAAATATAGTAATATTATTATAGTAGGAAGAAAGAAGGAATAAAGTGAAAAAAAGAATAATATTAATACTAATAATGACTCTTACATTACTATCAGGATGTAAATTAAATATAGATACCGATTCAATGAAAGACATAAAAGTATATACTACAATATATCCAATAAGATATCTAATAGATAGCTTATATGGAACAAATAGTACAATATATAGTATATATCCATCCGGAGTAGAACCAAAAGACTTTCAAATATCAGATAAAAAACTAGAAGAATACTCCCAAGCAGATTTATTTGTCTTTAATAGTTTAGATAAAGAAAGAGATTACGCTGTAAAAATGATAAATAAAAATAAGAAATTAAAAATAATAGATGTATCAATGGGAATGACATATGATAATGACGTTGCAGAATTATGGTTAAACCCATATAACTATTTAATGATGGCTCAAAACACCAAGAATGGATTATTAGAATATATATCAAATCCATATCTAATTACAAATGATGAAGGAACAGGTGTAGAAGATAAATATGAGGCATTAAAATATGATTTATCACGTTTAGATGCAGATATTAAGGAAACAATATCATTATCCTCATATGATACAATAGTAGTAGACAATGATGTATTTAACTTTTTATCTAAATACAATTTAAATGTTATATCATTAGAAGAAGATGACAAACTAACAGATATAAAAATAAATGAAGTAAAAAAACTAATAAATGAAGGCAAGATAAAATATATATATTCATCAAAAACAGAAACAAATAATACTTGTAAAAAGTTAATAGAAGACTATGGAGTAGAGTTAGTAACCTTTAATACAATGGAAACAGTAGATGGGGGGATAACCAATTCCAATGAAAACTATGTAACAGTGATGAACAACAATTTAGAACTATTAAATAAAGAATTATATAAATAAATTTTAAAAAAGACTTGTCAAAGTAAAAAAAATGTAATATAATTATATTGCATTTACGGCGAGATAGCTCAGTTGGCTAGAGCATTCGGTTCATACCCGAAGGGTCGAGGGTTCGAATCCCCCTCTCGCTACCATATAGATTATAAACTCAAACTTAGTGTTTGAGTTTTATTATATATTTTTATAATAAATAAAATAGGTGGTTTCTCACCCGCGCAGAAAGCCTAAGGCCTTTCTGCAGTAATTTAGAGCCCAAGGTCTCTAAATTAAAAAATGAATAGGCATCTATTCATTTACAAAATTATCAGGTATTAATAAATCAATATAATTAATAATATCTTCTTTAGTATATTTATTACCATACATTAACCATTCAAAACAAATATTAGTAACACCACCAATATAAAATCTAATAATAATTTCATTAGGAATATTTTTAGATATTTTTTTGTCATTAATTTGATTAATAATAGCTCTACTCAAAATATCATATAAAATATCATTAGTAATACTATTTCTATTATTAATCATTATAGCTATATAAGTATCTCTTTTTTTCTGAATATGAAGGAGAAGAAGCTTAATAATTTCAATATAATACTCTTTAGTATTTTTTTCAATATTATTTTCTTTAGTAATTTCCTCAGTAAGAGAATCTTTCAAACTATTAATATATTCTTCTAAAAGATCATATTTATCAGCATAATGATCATAGAAGGTAGAGCGATTAATAAGCGCTTCATTACATATATCAGATACCTTTATTTGTTCAAATGGTTTACTTTTCATAAGTTCTTCAAAAGCATTATATAAAGCTTTCCTTGTCTTAATTATTCTTAAATCTTTCTTTTTTTCATCCATTTTTCATCACCACCAATATTATAACTCTTTTTCGTACAATTGTAAAGATAAACATCACGACGTTGATTATAATAGACATTTTCCTACATATGTAGGATAACATACAACAATTAAAATTTTGTTAGTGAAATATATAAAAAAATGGAATATAATGTTTTGTGTGTTGAGGGGAGAGGATATAAAAATGAAGAAAATAGGAAAATTCATCTGTAAGTATAAAACAATTATATTATTAATTTCATTAATACTAATAGTTCCATCATTTATCAATATGAAACTAACAAAGATAAATTATAATATTTTAGTATATTTACCAGACGATATTGAAACAATGAAAGGCCAAAATATTCTAGCGGATGATTTCAACATGGGAGCTTTCTCAGTTACCGTATTAGAAAACATGAATGCTAAAGATATTTTAAAACTAGAAGACAAAATAAGAGATATTGATGGTGTAGCCAAAGTTATAACTGGATATGATGTTCTAGGAACAGAAATTCCAGCCAGTATCTTACCGACAGATATTCGTAGTAAATTAAGCAAAGATAATAACGATATAATGTTAATAACATATAATGATGCAACATCTGCCGATACAACATTAAATGCCGTAACAAAAGTTAGAGAAATAACTAAAGACGCCTGTAAAGTTGGCGGCATGAGTGCCATGCTACTAGATACCATGGACTTAGCCCAAAGAGAGATAACCATATATATAGTAATAGCAGTAGTACTATGTATTCTAGTACTAGAATTATCCCTAAATTCATATTTAGTACCAATATTATTAATGTTAAATATTGGTATGGCAATACTATATAATTTAGGAACCAATTTAGTATTTGGCGAAATATCATATATAACAAAAGCTCTAGTAGCAGTACTTCAGCTTGGAGTAACAACAGACTTCTCAATATTCCTATATCACTCTTATGAAAGCAAGAAAGATAAATATAAAACTAAAGAAGAAGCAATGACCGAAGCAATATCCGAAACATTCATATCAGTATTAGGAAGTTCACTAACAACAATAGCAGGCTTCCTAGTATTATGTACAATGAAGTTAACATTAGGAAAAGATTTAGGCTTAGTAATGGCTAAAGGAGTATTATTAGGAGTAATAACAACATTAACAGTATTTCCAGTATTATTATTATATTTTGATAATGCTATTGAAAAAACAAAACACAAAAGCCTATTACCAAAGTTCACTCATTTAAATAATTTTGTAATAAAAAATCATAAGATAATATTTACTTTATTTATAATATTATTAGTACCAATGTACTTAGCAAACTCTAAAGTAGGAGTATACTATAAACTAGATGAAACTCTTCCAAGTACTTTAGAAAGTGTAAGTGCTAATAACGAGTTAAAACAAAAGTTTAATATCGTTTCACCAGAAATAATATTAATAGATAAAGATATGAAAACAAATGATATAAATAGCATGGTAAAAGAAATAGAAAAAACACCGGGCGTAGATTTCGTACTATCGTTCAGCTCATTAGGAATAGATAAAAACTTATTAAGTGATGATATGTTAAGTATTATCGAAAGTGATAAATATGAAATGTTATTTCTAAATTCAACTTACGATATAGCAAGTAATGAACTAAATGATCAAGTAAATAAAATTCAAAGTATTATAACAAAGTATGACAAAGATGGTATTTTAGCAGGAGAAGGACCACTTATGAAAGACTTAGTAAAAATAAGTGATACTGACTTCAATAATGTAAACAATTCATCTATAATCTGTATATTACTAATAATGTTATTTGTATTAAAATCATATACATTACCATTACTACTAATATCAGTAATAGAATTCGCAATATTTACCAATATGGCAGTACCATATTTTAGTGGCGAACTCTTACCATTCGTAGCCCCAATAGTATTAGGAACAATACAGTTAGGAGCCACTATTGACTATGCAATACTTATGACAACAACATATTTAACAAATAGAAGAAGTGGTAAAGAAAAAGAAGATGCCATAAGAATTACCATGGCATCAGTAGTACCATCAATCATAGTAAGTGGATTATGCTTCTTCGGAGCAACATTCGGAGTAGGAGTATATTCAAAATTAGAGATGATAGGTTCATTATGTACTCTAATATCAAGAGGAGCCCTAATAAGTATGACTTTCGTAATATTAATATTACCATCAGTATTATTAATATTCGATAAATTAATAATAAAGACAACTATGAAGGAAAGAAAGGAGAAACCAAAAATGAAAAACATAACAAAAAAGAATATAAAAAAAGTACCAGCATTTTTAATGCTAGCAGTAATGATCTTTAATGCAGTACCAGTATATGCATTAGAAAAAGATGAGACAGTATATACAAAATTAGATAATACCGGTAAAGTAAAAAACACTTCTGCCGTTGAAAGATTATCATGTACTACCGATGAAGATATTAAAGACTTATCTAACTTAGAAGATATATTAAATATAAGTGGTGATGAAAAATATACCAAAGAAGAAAATACATTAACTTGGAAAGCTAATGGAAATGATATATCTTATAGCGGTACAATAAATAAAGAATTACCAATATCAGTAAAAATAACTTATTACCTAGATGGTAAAGAGAAAAAATTAGAAGATATTCTAGGTAAAAAAGGAAACGTAACTATTAAACTAAGCTATGAAAACAAAGATAGCCATTACGTAAATGGAAATAGATTATATACACCATTCGTTGCCGTAGTAGGTACTATAATAGATACCGATAATAATAAAAATATCACTGTATCAAACGGAAAAGTAGTAAATAATGGTGTTAATGCTATCGCCGTAGCTTTAGCAGCTCCAGGATTATCAGATAATCTAGGAATAGCTTCATTAAATACTATGAACGATGTAGCCATAAATATGGAAACGACAAAATTCGAATTACCAAGTATCTACTCAGTAATAACACCAAAAGTAATAGAAAGTAGTGACTTAGAAGTATTTAACAAATTAGACTCTTTATATAGTAGCATGGATTTATTAAAGAGTTCAATGGATACTATTGAAGAAGGTGCAAAAAAATTATACGAAGGAACAAGTACTTTAAGCAGTGCTACTACAAAGATACATACTAATATACAGTCAATAAATAATACCATTATGGATATCGAAAATGGCAATGTAGATACTAAGGAAGGACTAGAATCACTACTAGAATCACTAACAGAATTAAGAAAAATGTTAGGTACAGATGATAGTGAAGAAATAAAAGCCATTATATCACAAAACCATGAAGCATTAGGTAAATTACTAGGAAACATCAAAGACATCAAAGAATTATATGATAACTATAACTTAGCAAACATGGATAATAGAACTATCATGAATTTAACCGAAGACTTCTACAAAAATTATGGTTTAACATTAACCGAAGATGAAGTATTCGATATGAACATTAAACTAGTAAATACAAAGTATGCATATGAATCAGCATATAATGATAACGTAAATATATCTAATATAATAGGTAACAATAGCGAAAAATTAGAAGAATATCTAGCTAAACTAGAAGAAATAAATAAAAAGATAGATGCAATGGTAGATATAATCAATCAAAAACTAACAGAATTAGGCTTCCATGTAGTAACAATGGAAGATGCATCAAATCACATCAAAGAAAACTATAATATTCTTATGAGTAAAGAGAATGAATTATATAATGGTGTCACTGCCTTAAATGATGGTAGTAGAATGTTAAAAGAAGGCATTGAAAAATATAACAACGAAGGTATAGCAGTATTATATAACTATTCAAAACAAGTAGAAAGCATGGAATCAAAACTAAAATCATTAGTAAAATTAGGTGAAGAATATCAAACATTTACTATGAAAGAAGATAGTGTTAAAGGTAATACAAAATTTATCTTAATAGTAGATGGCGAAAAAGCCAAAGAAGAAGTAAAAAATACAAAAACTAAAGATTCAAAAGTAACATTTTGGACAAAAGTAAAAGATTTATTCAAATAAGAAGATACGTCTTCTTATTTTTTTTGTAAAATTACCAATTCTTCCTTTAAAAAAAACAAAATATATTATATAATGAATATAGAGGTGTAAATATGAAATTAAATATTGGAGTAATATTTGGAGGAAATAGTTTAGAACATGAATTATCTATTTTAACAGCAGTTCAGGCAATGGATAATATCGATAAAGAAAGATATGAAGTAGTACCTATATATATAGCTAAAGATTTAACTATATATGCCGGAGGCATGTTAAGATATATAGATAGTTTTAAAGATTTTCGCCTAATAAACAAATATGCTACAAAAGTAAATATCGTAAATAAAAAAGGAAAGTTTATATTAGAAACAACAGGCCTTATTAGGAGAGAATATAAAGAAATACATTTAGCTTTCCCAATGGTTCATGGTAAAAATACCGAAGATGGTGCCATTGTAGGATATTTAGAGACCTTAGGTATTCCTGTAATCGGTAGCGATATATATTCATCAGCAGCTTGCCAAGATAAAGTATTTACAAAAGAAATACTAAGAGCTAATAATCTTCCAACTATAGACTATGTCGATTTTACTGATATAGACTATAAAATGGATAAAGAAGATATATTTAAACAAATAGATAAATTAACATATCCACTTATAATAAAACCCGCTAGATTAGGAAGTAGTATTGGTATCGAAGTAGTTAATCGCAAAGAAGAATTAGAATCATCAATAGACAAAGTACTTCTAAACGATGAGCGAGTACTAGTAGAAGAATATGTAGCCAATAGAAGAGAATTCAATATGTCTGTATTATTAAGCAAAGGTAAATTAATAGGATCAGTCATTGAAGAAATAGAGAAAAAAGAACCATGCTCTTATTATGATAAATATCATAAAGATGAAGACGACTCTAAAGAAGAAGATTCATTCAAAAGAACATATCCCGCTAATATATCAAAATCACTAGCGGAAGAGATAGAGAAAACTAGTAAGAAAGCTTACAAGGCATTAGCTTTATCCGGAGTAGCAAAAATAGACTACATATATGATCAAAAAGAAAAGAAACTATATATAAATGAAATAAACACCATACCTAATTTCTTTTCACATCACTTATTTGATGACAAAAATATTGACTATAGAGAATTATTAGGTATTATGATTAAAGAGGCAATAGACAAAGTAAATAAAAAAGATACCATGATAAAAACAATAAATGATAAAATGTTTAAAAATGTAACAAGTAAAGATATAAGGAATATGAAATAATGTATGGTTATATTAGTGGTACAGTAAAAGAAATAGATTCAAACTATATAATTATCGATAATAATGGTATAGGATATCTAATTTATGTACCAAATCCTTACGTTTTTATCATTGGCAAAGAATATACTGTATATACATATTCCAATATTAGAGAAGACGAATATACATTATATGGCTTTAAAACTAGAGAGGAAAAAGAACTATTCTTAAAACTAATATCCGTAAAAGGACTAGGCCCAAAGATGGCTCTTCCAATGCTTGCAACTGGATCAACTTCTTTAATCGAAGAAGCAATAGAAACAGAAAATATAAACTATCTAAAAAAATTCCCTAAAATAGGAGATAAAGTAGCAAGACAAGTAATATTAGATTTAAAAGGAAAATTAAATGTAATAAATACAGGTTTATTTGCCAGAGAAGATCATTCAAAAGAATTAACAGAGGCATTATTAGGATTAGGCTATAAACAAGCCGATGTTAAAAAGATAGTTTCAAAGGTAAATTCTTCTCTTCCAGTAGAAGAGCAAATAAAAGAAGCCTTAAAATTATTATTAAAATAACACTTCAAATAATATGAAGTGTTTTTTCTATATTTTGTAAAGTAAAATCAGTAAAATGTAAAGTGTCTACATAAAGAAATATATTAAATATACCAAATGTAAATTGACAAACATAAATAATTGAAGTAGAATAAATGATAATTTAACAGGAGGTTTAGTCTATGAAAAAAATAATATCATTTATTTTAATAATAATATCAAGTATAAGCGTAGTATCCGCTAAAAGTATTAATGATTTATATAATGAACTAAACTCTCTAGAAACTAAAAAAAATCTATATAACTATCTAACAAGTGACGAAATAAATAATATACTAAGTGCAAGTCTAGATATAGAAATCGTTATAGATACCTTAAATGATGAAATAAATAATATAAACAAAAATATAGAAGCAAAAGAAAAAAACATAGACAAATTAAATGAAGAAGTAAATAATTATTTAGTATTTAACCAAATAACAGGAGGAGAAAATATATACTTAGAATATATTTTTTCATCAGAAGACTATACCGATATGATATATAGATATATGGTAGTAGAGAGGCTAACAAATTATAATAATAATTTAATAGAAAAGTTAAATAAAGAAATAAAAGAATTAAATACAAAGAAAGAAAAACTAAATACCAAAGTAATTAAACTAAATAGCCAAAGAGAAAAATATAAAGAATTAGAATTAATGCTAAAAAGTATCGGAACATATAGCAAAGATAGTATAACTAGTACTATCGATGATGATATAGAAAGAATAAAAAAAGAAATAACTACCTATCAAAATCTAGGCTGTACTAGATATATGAATTTAAATACATGCCTAAACATAAGAAAAAGTAATAAGCTAAACTATCCATTAAATAAAGGTTGTGTAAGTAAAGATTATGACATATCAAGTCATAAAGGAATAGACCTAGCATGCAATAAAGAAGGAACAGAAGTATATTCTACCGCAAATGGAATAATATCATCAATAACATATAAATCATCATGTGGTGGCAATGTAGTATATATATATCATAATATTAATGGCAAACCATATACAACCATATATGGCCATTTATTAGAAGTAAAAGTATCATTAGGAGAAATAGTAGACGAAAACACCATCATAGGTTTAGTAGGAGGAGAATCAACCGCTACCATAAATGGAGGATACGATAGTTGTACTGATGGGGCTCACCTTCATTATACAGTAGTAGAAGGCTATCATATAAACGATTTTAGTATATATACATTAAACCCAAGAAATATAAATACTTATCCAGAAGTACTAAAAGGATACTTCAGAAGATAAAAAAATAAAAAAAGATTGACAAAACAATAAAAAGAGTATATCATATACGACTAACAAAGGACGTTATATGATATATTCTTTTGTTTAGGGGGTTTTGATTATATAATTAATATTCTAGATCACTAATTTTTAATCAAAAAATAAACAAAAGGCAAAAATCATGTTTAAGAAGTTATAGTCTTTTGCATAATTATAATGGAAAGGTGAGATAGAATGAAAAAATTAAAATTATTCTTATTTGCTCTAACACTAGTCTTTATAACAAGCACTACTGTTTTAGCAGAATCAAAATGGGATGTAGAAAATCCTGAAAGATTAACAACTAGTGTAGAATTAAAATCAATGGAAGTAGAAAAAAAGGAAAACGGCAAATATATTGTTACCGTAAATTTAGAAATTCCTAAAAATTACGCTGAAAAAAAAGTTGTAATAGCTCCTGATGTATTTGAAAAAGCAGCTAAAGAGATATATATAAATGAAGAAAGGGAATTAATATAATTCAGGGGGGGAAACTATAATGAAAAAAATAAATAAGATATTATTAGCAGTATTAACACTGTTTACTATTAATTTAGCAAATATTAAAGCAGATGAAATAAAAGTTGCTAGAATAAATGACACAGATTATACAAGCTTAGATGAAGCAATAAATGTCGCTTCTGATGAAACAACAATCGAATTACTTAATGATGCTGAAACAGCAGGTATGAATCTTAACAAAAATATCATTATTGAAGGAAATAATAAAACCATCACTTTTAATGATAAAGGAATAGCCCTATGGGGAAAGAAGTTAACATTTAAAAATACAATTATAACAATGACAGGAGTAGGTTCTACACCATATACTGCAGAATGGAACTGGCAAGCAATTTGTGCTTCAAAAGACTCAGAATTAAATTTAATAAATTCAAATATGACTATGGATGGAACAAATGCCGGTAATGCTCATGCACTCTATTTTACAGGTAATGATAAATTAAATTTAACAAATTCAACATTAAGCATTAAAAATTATAACCAAGATGCCTTAGAATGGGACGGAGGCGATGGTGGATATAATATTAATTTAATAGATTCAACATTCACTTCAGATCACAATCGTTCAGGCTTTACTGGAACATTTGTAGTAAAAGCTGAAAATTCAAACATAAACGTTATAAATAATATTGGTAATGGTTCAAATGGTTCACATTTTGAATTAATAAACTCATTAGTAGATTTCTCTAGTAATGGAAGTCACGGCCTATCAGCAGGCAATTTAACAATTAATAATTCAACAGTCACTGCAAATAGTAATGGTGGAAACGGAATCCATGTAACTGGAAAATTAGAAGTAACAAATAATTCAACAGTAACAATTGCTAACAACGATTGTCATATTTCGAGTAAATGGACTTTTCCAGGAGCACTATATATTGGTGGAAATGGAATTATTGATAATACTACTAATTTAACAATTAACAACAATAATGGCTCAGGTATTTATATAAAAGAAAGAGCAGAACTAACTCTAGAGACAGGTTTAATTACAAAGAATATTGCAGCAATATTAGGCCAAGGCGGTGGCATTAATAATCACGGAACAATAAATATTAGCGAAGGTGTAGAAATAAATAATAATAGTGCTGAAATATCTGGTGATGATATTTATAGTGAGGGAGTAATAAACCTACCTGAAGTAATTAAAGATAGAAAACTAATCGAAGTTAGAGAAGATGAAAAAGAATTAAATGATTGTAATCATACTATCAATGGTTGGTATGATGATAATGAAGAGGCAAGATGGGAAGCACATGCAGAAGATCCATCTGATAACTATATAAATCAAGTAAACAAAGGTATCCACGAAGGGACTTTCTCTATTAAAGCAGCTCATGACGACAAAGGCACATTAATAATAAACTATGTAGATAGCGATGGTAATAAACTTACAGAAGAAATAATTACTGAAGGAAAAGTAGGAGAAAAATATACTACTGAAAAGAAAAATTTTGAAGGATATACATTTATTACAGTAGAAGGAGAACCAGAAGGAATATATACCGAAGAAACAATAAATGTAACATACTATTATGATAAAAACATTGGAACAGGTAATATCGAAGAATTACCACCACAAACAGGTTTTAATGGAAGCAATATAACTACTATAAACGTAGAGACTATAACATTATATAAAAAAGAAGACTAAATAAAAAATGTCAGAAATTTCTGACACTTTTTTATTTAAAATTTTCTATATAATCCAACAGCTTTACCAAGAATAGTAGCTTCTTTTAAAATAATAGGTAACATATAATCATTTTCAGGTTGCAATCTAATATAATCCTTTTCTCTAAAAAATCTCTTAATAGTAACTTGATTTTCTTCATCCATCGCCACAACAATATCACCATTTTTAGCAGTATTACATCTTTCTACAATTACAATATCCTTATCATATATACCTGCATTAATCATAGAATCACCAGATACTCTGATAGTAAATACCTCTTTTCTCTTAGGAAGCAAGTAAGCAGGAAGACTAATAACTTCGTCAGGAACCTCGATAGCCTCAATAGGATTACCCGCTGTAACTTTACCAAGAAGTGGTACAGTTATAACATTTTCTTCTTTAACCTCATATTCATTAGGTACTTGAAGTTCAAGAAGATGATTACTTCCTTTTCCTCTCTTTAAATATCCTTTTTCAATAAGCTTTTGTACATGTACATGAGCAGTAGCAGGTGAGCTCAAACTAAAATGAGCTGATATCTCTCTAATAGAAGGAGGATATTTTTTATCTGCTGAAAACTTCTTTATATAGTCAAGTATATCTCTTTGTCTTTTAGTTAATTTAGATTCATTTTTTTCTTTTACCATAAAATGCTCCTTTCATATATAATGTTAACACACAAAATGTAAAATGTCAAACAAATATTCGCTTTTTACAAAAACATATATTGACACGAACATTAGTATGTGTTATACTGTTATTGTAAGAAAGGGATGATAGATATGGAAATTCTAAAGAAAAACAAAGGAGTATTAGTATTTTATCTACTATTAGTAGTAGTAACATTAATAGTAGTACAAAGAAATCAACAAAATCTTAACATGGAGAATCGTTATGTCTATCTCACAGGCAACTAATATACCATAGTGAAGTACTTAGATAGTGCTTTTTATTATATCCAAATATAAAACAATATCCTCTCAATACACATTTTTTCAATTTCACTTTTCAAAATAAAAAAAATGTATTATAATATATATAACAGAAAGAAGGATAATATGAACGATAAAAAAGCAAATAAATTAGTAGTAATATCTGCTATATTCTTAGTACTATCAGGGGCTGTATTATATTATATTTTCGAAAAACAAGGATATGACAATAAAGGAACAAGTAATTATATAAATTATAACGTAAATGATTATATAGTAACAACACCAATAATATTTAGTGATTATAATGACTTTTATAGTAGTATAAATGTATCAAAAGTAGAAATAAAAAACATTGATAGTAGCATTACAAAGGATTTTATAGACGAAGAAAAAGAAATAATAAATTATATTTCAGGATATTATAACGAAATAATGCCAAAAGCAGATTATGTTCCAATTAATACCGCTACTAGCAATATTAAAACTCAAATAAATGGTGCTATCTTATCAGTATTTTACCAAATGAATATAAACTTAGATGAAACCTTATTTGATGATAATATAAAAAGTTATAATATTACTACCAATATAGATCTAGGTACAGGTAGAACACTAACTACTGAAGATTTATTAACTAAATATAATTATACGAAAAAATATATTGCCGAAAAAATATTTGAAGAAGACGTACTTATAGGCAATGGTGAAGTGGTTACAGACAAAAATACTAATATATCATTAACTAAACAAGATGTAGAAAGAAGAAAAGAAGAGTATGTAGAAAGAATAACTTCTGAATTCAATAATATAATTAAAGTGTATATAGAGAATAACTATTTAACAATAGTTTATGATAAAAAAGAACTAAACGACTTATTCTTTGATAATAAGTTCGATACCGATATAAAAATAAGATATTTAAAATAACAATTATAAGGAGGTGATTGGTATGAATGAAAAACAAATGTATGAAGTTAGAGTACTCCCACTAGTTAAAGAAGTGAAGAGAAAAGGAAAAACAAGCCTATTGGTGGATAATCTTACTAGCGATGAGACAAAAAACATGTCTTGCGAGCCAAGAATGTTATGGGACTTTGGAGATAAAATTTATTTTGCAGAAATGCCTCTTACTTATCGTGGTAGTAGTGTAAATGATAAACTTTTCTATATTTACAACGAACTAACCGAAGAAGAAAAACAAAAATATCTAGAAAGAACCACTATAATTAATGTTACAATTCCTAAAGTAGTGGGCATATATGATAAAGAAAGAACAAAAAAAGTAAAGAAAAGAACTAAGAAAGAAAACAATTAGTTCTTTTCTTTATGCCTGTACATATATTTTAATGGTGATAAACATGAATAATATCGATCCAGATAAATATAGAAAATATTTAATTTCAAAACAAAACAAAGAAGACAACAAATTAAAAAAATATCTAAGAGGATTACTAGTTAGAGTAGTTATAGTTATAATATTATTTTTATCCTTAGCCATCGCCTGTAAAAGCAATGATAATTTAAAAAATAAAATTCATAAATATTTGTATACTGAAGATATATCATTTACTAAAATAAAAAAAATATACAATAAATATCTAGGAGGAATAATACCATTAAAAAAAGAAGTAAATACCGAAAAAGTATTCAGTGAAAAATTAAAATATAATAACATATCCATATATCATGATGGTATAAAACTAGAAGTATCAGACAACTACTTAGTACCAGCATTAAAAGAAGGCATGGTATTATTTATAGGCGATAAAGATAATTATGGCAAAACAATAATAATAGAAGATTTAAATGGCATATATTATTGGTATGGTAATATAAGTACTACTTCTCTAAAATTATATGATTACGTCGAAGAAGGCTCATTTATCGGCGAAGCAGATAAAACACTATATATGGTCTTCAGTAAAGATGATAAATATCTGAATTATGAAGATTATATTAAGTAAAATAGAATTCCATTACACATTCATAATAATAGCTCTAGGTTTCGTATTAGCAGGATACTTTTCCAACCTAATAGTATTTACAAGCATTATCATTATTCATGAATTAGGACATATTATTACTGGCTTACATTTCAAATATAAATTAGATAAAGTAATTATCTATCCTTATGGAGGTATGACAAAATTCAATACCATAATCAATACCAATATCAATAAAGATATATTAGTAGCCATATCAGGTGTAATAGTACAATCAATCTATTTTATCCTAATAACAATTTTATATACTAAAGGTTACATAAGAGAATATATTTATAATCAATTTACAATATATAACAAAAGCATTCTTTTATTTAATATACTTCCAATTATTCCACTAGACGGTTCCAAAATAATAAACCTAATTCTCTCCAAATATCTATATTATAACCTATCAAATAAACTAACAATCATCATATCGTTTATAGCCATTATAATAATTTTAATAACTAGAATATACGAATACAACTATAGTTTCATTATAATATTAGGAATACTAATGAAAAATATTTATGATTTCTATAAAAATTTAGAATACATATATAACAAATTTATCTTAGAAAGATATTTATATAAAATAACATATCCAAAGAAAAAAATAATAAAAAACAAGAAAAAAATGTATAAAAACAAATCCCATTACTTTTATATAAACAATCAATTATTAAAAGAAGATGACTATTTAAGAAGCATATATAGCAAAAGATAGTATAAATTTAATAAAAAACACAACAATTGTTTGACTAATACATATTTTTATGATAAAATTAATATTGTTTTAAAGACCTCGAGTTGAAATTACTCAACCACATTGAAAAGGTAAAAGTTCATAAATGACACCTTAAGAGTGAGTCTTAAAATATAATGTAAGGAGGTAAGAAAATGAAAGCAATTATTGAAACTGGTGGAAAACAATACTATGTTTCTGAAGGAGAAACTATCTACGTTGAAAAACTAGAAGGAAAAGAAGGAGACAAAGTTGTTTTTGATAAAGTCTTAATGGCTAACGGTGTAGTAGGTAATCCTTATGTTGGTGCTAAAGTTGAAGGAGTTATTGTTAAACAAGGAAAACAAAGAAAAATAACTGTATTCAGATACAAACCAAATAAGAAGTCTACTAGAGTTAAAAAAGGACATAGACAACCATATACTAAAGTAGAGATTAAAAAGATCAAATAAGGTGGTTTTATGATTAAAGTAAAACTAATAAAAAATAATAATCATATTAAAAAGATTATTATAAAAGGACATGCTATGTATGCTGATTATGGCAAAGATATCGTTTGTGCAGCTGTGTCTAGTACCATTATAACATCAATTAACGCTTCTTTATCTATAGATAATGAATCATTAATATATGATGATAAAAATGGTTTAGATATAGAAGTAAAGAAAAATGACATTGTAACCACAAAAATTATCAATAACATGATAAATAATTTATATGAATTAGAAAAAGCGTATCCTAAAAATATAAAAATCAAGGAGGAAAATAATGAGATTAATACAATTTAATATACAATTATTTGCCCACAAAAAAGGTCAATCATCTACTAGTAATGGAAGAGATTCAGCTGGTAGAAGATTAGGAGCTAAAGCTTCTGACGGCGAATATGTAAGTGCTGGTTCTATAATTTATCGTCAAAGAGGAACTAAGATTCATCCTGGAACAAATGTAGGTAGAGGAACAGATGATACCCTATATGCAAAGATTTCTGGATATGTTAAATACTCTAGACTTGGTAAAGATAGAAAGCAAGTAAGTGTATACGAAACAAAATAAATTTAACTAAAAAATATTGACAACAGTATAAATTATTGATATAATTTATATTGTCCTGGGGAATTAGCTCAGTTGGCTAGAGCATCTGCCTTGCACGCAGAGGGTCAAGGGTTCGAGTCCCTCATTCTCCACCATTCGGGAAGTAGCTTAGCTTGGTAGAGCGCTACGCTTGGGACGTAGAGGTCGCAGGTTCAAATCCTGTCTTCCCGACCATTAGAACAAACTAAAAATAAACATCTCATGATGTTTATTTTTTTTACTCCAAGCTAAGCCGTGCAGGCAGATGCTCTAGCCCTTAAATATTCTTTTATAATTATTAAAGTCAATATTTTTTAATTAATATTTATTTTATCATATAAACATAATAAATCTTCACTTTTAATAGCAAAACCACAGCCATGATCATTAGTTTTCCCATATCTCTTTTCATCTAGATAAATACCAACTTTAATTACTATTTTAATTTTTCCATTTTCTAATAAATTCAAAAAATCATCAAAACTCCTTAGTTTAAAAAAGTCAATTTTATAATATTTAAAATAGTTCCAGCCATTTATTTGATTTGTCCAAGCATTAACAATCGCTAAATAATTAAGCTTTAATAGAACTCTTTCCCTTATATAGTCAAACGACCAATATATTTTTCTCTCAACAAGTTTAGAATATTTATTATAGATACATAAATATATTTTATTATCTTCTCTATCAACATCAATACGATATTGATATTTAACCCCAGCAAAATTAAGCTTATCTCCAAAGGCCTCAATATATATTACCTTATAATTTCTATCACTCTTACATGGATAGCCATAATTATTTTTTAATCTTTCTATTTCAAATAAATCTTCCCCATCAGGAGCAGCATTAAAAAGCGTAATTGCACTTTTACTATATGCTCTTCTAGTTTTAATTTCAATACCATAATAATCAGGTACAGAAAACTCATTTTCAGATAATTTAAGCTCATTTTCAAATGTTCTACCAATAGAAGAATAATTATTATTAATCCCTTTTATATATCCTTTCTTTGAAATTTTTAAAAATTCTTTCTTTAATTCAACTAATTTTTCTAATGTTACATCACAAATCATATCTATCCTCCATTCTTAATTTAGTTTCTATAATAAATTAAAACAAGACAAATGTCAACTAAAATACTAAAAAAATAATCACTATTGCTTTATACAAATATTTATGATACATTAATAATAAGGATAGGTGATTTAGTGAAAGAAAACAAAAAAACAAACATCTTAAGTACCATATTAGTATTTGGCTTATTAATAATATTCTTTGGCTATAAATACTCAAATAAAGTAGAGTATTTATGCCTAAAAGATAATACATATAAAGATACTAAAATAACTAAAGACATGATAACAAAGTGTACATCTAGAGGTAGAACAAACAAAAAATATATAACCAAAGAATATGATATAGTAGGTAAATGTTTAAATACCAATAAAAGAAAAGAAAGATTAATATATCCATCTGATATAGAAATATGCAGTGAAGATAGAGATATAACAACAATAGAGTTAACTGATGAATTAAATTATTATAACCATCCAGAATCAACATCTGATAAAGAAATATATTATACCTTTTATGTAAAAAACAATATGCTATATGTAAAAGGCAATAACAAAGATGATAAATTATTATTTAATCAAGAAAAAGTAGATAAAATAGCTAAGAGGACATTTTCTTCTACTGGTGATAGTAGAATACTAATTCTTACTACCAACGGTAATGTATATATATCAGAAAAAGATCCAAGTTATGATTTTGACTATAATAAAGATTTCTATTTCTGGAAACTAAAAACATCGAGCATAGTAGGATTTGAATTAATAAACAATAAAGAACATACCCAAAATAGTGAATTATATGGTATAACTAAAGATAACAAAAAAATAAGAATTGAAGAAGAGTATAAATAACTCTTCTTTTAATTTAACAGTTGACTTACAACTTCATATTTAGTACAATTAAAATGTGATAAATATGAAGAAAAAGATAGCAATAATAATTTTAATTCTAATACTACTAACACTTACATTAACCCTAGTTAACATAAGTACTTATAAAGCATATCATAAAAACTATTTTTACATGGATACTTATATTGATATAAAGTTAAATACCACCAAAAATAGAAAAGAAATGAATAAAATATTTGAAGACATAGACTATTTATATAAATCCTATCATGAACTAACAGATAGATATAATAGCTATAACAATGTCATAAATATTTATTACCTAAATGAAAAACTACCAGATAATGAAGAAGTGGAAATAGATCCAAGATTATCCGACATTATAAATTTAGGAATAGAATACTATGATAAAACAAACGGATTATTAAATATAGCAGCGGGAAATTTAACCGAAGTATGGAAAGAATTTATAAATACATGTGAAAAACTACCGTCTAATGAAGAATTAAATACAAATATAAATATTAAAGATATAAATTTAGAAAATAATATCTATAAAAAACAAAATAATATCAAATTAGATTTAGGCGCCATAGCTAAAGGCTATACAACAGAACTAGTAGGCAAATATTTAGAAGATAATAACATTCACTCATATATCATAAATGCTGGTGGTAATGTTAAAGTAGGAAAAGCCTACAAAAAAGAATACTACAAAGTAGGAATAGTAGATCCCCTTAATCCTAGTGATATATTTATAAAATTAAATATAAATAACAAATCAGTAGTAACATCAGGAGACTATCAAAGATATTGCACTATGGATAATATAAATTATAATCATATAATAAATCCAAATACCAAATACCCTAGCAATTACATGCATTCAGTATCAGTAGTAAGCTCCAGCTCATCTTTAGCAGACATATACAGTACTTATCTATTCCTATTACCAGTAGAAGAGGGCCAACTAATAGTGGATAATACAGATGATATAGAGGCTATATGGTATATAGATGAAAACAACATTGTCAAAAGCAGAGGCTTTAATTATGAATAAAAACGATATAAAACTAATACTAATATTATTACTACTAATATCACTATCACTTATAATAATAAATAAAACAAAGAAAGAAGGAACAACCGCTATAGTATATTATGAAAATAAAGAAATACTAAAAATAGATATGAATTTAGATAAAGAATATACTGTACAAGGTTTATTAGGGGATGTTGTCATAGAAGTAAAAGAAAACAAAATAAGAGTAAAAAAAGAAAACTCTCCTAATCATATATGTAGCAAAGAAGGATATATAAGTGATAGTTCTAGGACATTAGTATGTCTACCTAACAAAATAATAATAAAAATAACAAATGATAATACAGATGATAAACTAGATGGAGTGATCTACTAATGAAAACAAAAGATATAACCATAATAAGTATATTAACTGCTATGAGTGTAGTAATAGGCATAATAGAAAGCTATTTTACCTTTTTAGGAGATATAATACCAGGATTAAAACTAGGATTAGCCAACGTAATAATACTCTTTGCTTTATATAAATATAACTTTAACAAAGCCCTAATGATATCAATAATTAGAGTATTTATAGTAGCCCTAATAAGAACAGGCTTTGGATTTAATTTTCTTTTCTCTTTAGGAGGAGCTCTTCTAAGTATCATAGCTATGTCATTAGTAAAGAAAACAAAACTATCAATAATAGGAGTTTCCATAGTAGGAAGCATATCACATAGTATAGGACAAGTACTCATAGGAATACTAATATTAAATAATCATAATATTATTTATTATTTACCATATCTATTATTATTTTCAATACCAACAGGAATATTAATAGGAATAATAGCTAAGAAATTAATAAATAGTACAAAAAATATAATTTAGGACTAGAAAAAAAATATAAAATATTTTATAATATATAAGGAGGATACAAAATATGAAGAAAAAAATATATCTAATGGGGTTAATAGGACTATTACTATTAACAGGATGTTCTAAAGGTTATAAAGAAGGAACATATACAGGTACTGCTATTGATACATATGGAGGAGAAAATACCGCTACTGCTATTATAACAATAGATTCAGCAGGTAAAATTACCGATGTAAAATTAGATACAACTTATACTACTAAAGATGGAGTAAAAACTACTAAAAAAGCATTAGGTAGTGATTATGGCATGTATGGAGTAGAATATGGTAGTACCATAGGAGAATGGTATCAACAAGCAGAAGCATTAGAAAAATATGTCGTAGACAACCAAGGAATAGATAAATTAACATTAAATGAAGACGGAAAAACAGATGCAGTAAGTGGTTGTACTATTAAAATAGATGCATTATATAGTGCTATAAATAACGCATTAAATCAAGCAAAGAAATAATATAAAAGTATTAAAGACAAACTAAAACATATATTATACTAGGTGGTAAAGTGAAAAATATAATTAAAACAATTTCCTTACTAGTATTAGTATGTTTTAGCTTTTTTTATACTGATAAAGTAATGAATATAATAAATCAAAAAGATCCCCTGATGATAAAAATAGAAAGCCTAAAAGAAGAATATGAAGTAGAACCAGTAAATGCTATGCTAGATCATGATACAATAATACCAGGTATAAATGGCAGACAAATAGATGTATTAAAAAGTTATGAAGAAATGAAATCATCAGGTATATTTAGAGAAGAATTATTAGTATATAAAGATCTCTATCCAAGCAGTCTCTTGTCAAATAATAAAGATAAATATATAATAAAAGTAGAAAAAAGTCTTCCAAGTTCAAGTTTAAAAGGATATTTTATT
>OKXB01000343.1_pt1 | contig 59335 bp, 67 predicted proteins | sample 1601731 | NCBI WGS metagenome assembly OKXB01 (sample SAMN04414077, study PRJEB24778) | human gut metagenome | material: faecal | host: Homo sapiens
TTATTTATATAATATATATTATATTACAAGCGTACAGTTTTATAAGCGTGTAGATAAGCGTATAGAAATATTAGCTAGTATATAAGCCTATATTATAGACTAGCTTGTAATATAAGCGTATAAATCTATAAGCTTATAATAATATTACAGTAATTTGTTCACAAATTATTTACAATTAAGGTATTGACTTCTACAGTAGGATATGTTATAATACAAACATAGCAATAAATTACTTCTTCAAGGCTGAGAATATGAAAAATATGTATAGTTGTTCATAATTTGTTTACAAATCTTTCACAAAAAGGGTATTGACAAATGAACAATTTTGTGGTATAATATGATTACTTTCCCTCAAAGGTGGTGAAAATGTTGACTTTCGAGAATGAAACGTTTGATTTTGAAATTTATTGTAAAATGTGCGATTCAGACAAGTACGAGCTTGAATACGACGCTGATGAAAACTGTGTTGTCGTGACTTGTAGTGATTGCGGAAATGTAGATAGATTGTTTATAGACAATATTTAAGGAGCATTAAATGTATATAGCTTTTAAAAAAGTAAGTTTTGAAGAATTTAGAAAGTCCACTCCGTTTCTTAGTGATGAAGAATCTAAGAAAGCGTATGACAATATTAAATTGCCAAAACGCGCCACAAAAGGCTCAGCAGGTTATGACTTTTTTGCTCCTTTTGATATTGATTTAAAGGCCGGAGAAGAAATATCAATACCGACTGGTATTCGGTGTTATATGCCAGAAGATATTGTTCTTATGATTTATCCAAGAAGCGGACTTGGAATAAGAAATAGATTTCAGTTAAACAATTTAGTTGGAATAGTGGATAGTGATTTTGTTTTCTCGGACAACGAGGGGCATATATCAATTACAATGATGAACGACAACAGAAAAGGCGTAGATGTTGAAGTGCCTGCTGGTAAAGGGTTTGTACAGGGAGTGTTTAGTAAATTCTATACGACAGATGATGACTCTGTTAATAAAGAAAGAAACGGCGGTTTTGGAAGCACAGATGGTAATACTGTATGATGATGGCTCTTTGTATTATCAAGATATAAAAGCCTTTTTAAATATCAAGAAAATAGAATATACAGAAGTTCCTGCGGGTGATACTGAATATTCTATAAGTGTAAATGGAACTTTGTACAATTACAATGCGGCATTGGCATGGATAGATAAACAATAAAGGTGGTAATGTTATTGAGCAGTTGTAGTTCCGACTGTTTCATGGCTGGGCATAAAGTTATTACAAACCGTGGAATACATAACATTGAAGATATAAAAGTCGGTGACATGGTTTTGTCGCACGACTTAACATACAATCGAGTAAATAATGTCGTTAGCCATATATACAGTGGACATATCCTTGTTTTTACAGTAAACGGAATTGATGAACCAATTATTTGTACGCCGGAGCACAAATTCTTTACATTCGAGGCTGGATGGGTTGAAGCAAGAAATATAACGTTTAACCATCATATATTGCTGGCTAATAGAAAAGAAGATGATTTGTCTAGTTATAGTAATATAGTTAGCGTAAGTGTTTCGGAAAATGTAGTGGAAGTTATGTATAATTTGTGCGTAGAAAAAACAAGCACATATACTGTAAACGGCGTTGTTGTATATTCCGATGAAACAAACTAATATTGGAGAAGCTATGAAAGTAATTTTATATTCTAATCATTGTCCTAAATGCGAGATGATGAAGAAGATGTTGGATATGAAAAATATATCATATGATATATTTGATAACGAAGATGAAATGATTAAAATGGGGTTTTCTAGTATGCCTATGGTTTCTATTGATGGTAAAATCATGGATTTTTCTGACGGCATTTCATGGATAAAGAATAATTGAGAGAGGGATGGTTTCTTGGATTTTTCGATTAAGCTTAATAAGGGGTTTGTGGCGGCTCTAAATGAACTGCGTAGTAAGTACGGGGAAGAAATAGCTTCTTTAAATGGATTGTCTGACTTGCAAATGAGCTATAATTCATTTATTGACAACTTTGTAGACAAAAATACGGTTGCCGATGCTAGTATTGACGGAAACGCAAACGTAGGAACAAAAGATGTTTGCTCTCTCACAACAGAAATGAGTAAACCACATCTTAAACTTTTGTCATTTAATAAGATATATTATGAACTGACAAAAAAATATGGCCATGAAACAGCGATGGAATGGCTTGAGGGAGAATGGGTTGGGCGTTATTACCTACACGATGCCTCAAGTGCAACATTTATTCCATATTGTTACGCTTATGATTTAGAGGCTCTTGTGAATAAAGGACTATTCTTTATTGATAACTTCAATGCTCAACCTCCCAAGCATCTCACAACATATACTGATTTTGTTGGAGAGTTTGTAAGTTGGACTTCTAATAGAAGTAGCGGTGCCTGTGGATTACCGAGTTTTCTTGTATATTCATTTTACTTCTGGAAAAAAGACTGTGAAACAAACTTTCTTATTAATAATCCAGAATATTATCGCGACCAAGAGTTTCAGCGTATTATATATAAGCTCAACCAACCCTATCTTAGAGTGAACCAAAGCGCATTTACTAACTTCTCTATATTTGACAAACCATATTATGAGGCCATTTTTGGTGGGAAAGAGTTCCCAGATGGTACTCCTATGGTTATGTATACAGACGAGTTTATTGAGTATCAGAAAGCGTTTATGAGAGTTGTAAGCGACATACGTTCAAAAAATATGATGACATTCCCAGTATTATCATATTGCTTGTTAAGAAAAAATGGCTCTTTCGTTGACGAAGATTTTGCTAAGTGGTGTTGCAGACATAATATGAAATGGGCTGACAGTAACTTTTTTATTAGCGAAGATGTTACAAGCTTGAGTAACTGCTGCTTTAGTGGTTCACAAAAGGTTCTTACAAAATCTAGCGACGGAGTATTGTATTCTACTTTCAAAGAATTGTATGAATCACCGTACAGAGAAACAAAAAGAAACTTTAGAGTATTTCATAATGGAAATTGGGTTGGCGGTAAAACAATAAAGCTGCCTGCTAGGGATATGTATAAAGTCGTAACAGCAAACAATAAAGAGCTTATTATTACTGACAACCATCTTACTCCGACACTCGACGGATTAAAGACTACGGAAAAACTTACTACTGAAGATTATATTATGTTCAGTACAAAAGAATTAAATCCTGTAAACGAAGTCGATGATGAACTCACATATGAGCAGGGCTATCTTATTGGAATGTATCTCGGCGACGGAAGCATGTGTGGGGAAGAATCGGATTCTACTACAACCATAAACTTATCGCTTAATAAAGAAAAATATGAAAAATCTTTAAATATTTTAAAAGCAGCTTGTGGCGACGGAGTAACAATAAGACTTGGAAAAGAATATAATAATGTATATCCAGTCACGATAAGAGATAATTCTGTATATGAATTTATTCGTAGATTTGTTTCTGGTAAATATTCTTTTGAAAAGTCTTTAAATATGGATTGTCTGTTACAATCAGTTGGTTTTAGAAAAGGTATTGTGGATGGACTTTATCTGACTGACGGCGGTAATTCAAATAGAATTTATACAACCTCAAAAACACTTATTGACAATCTTGAAGCCTTGTTCACTTCTCTTGGAAAATCAACTGTTATAAATGTTTCAGATAGAACCGGAGAAAGTATTGTTGTTATACGCGGTCAGACTTTTAATAGAAACTATCCAGTATATTGTATTAGATGGTACGAAACGTATAAGAGACATCAAAAAGATATTTATAAATGGAGCAACAACTCTATTTACTTTAAAATCAAAAGCATTGAGCCGTATGAATCAGATGACGAGTATGTGTATTGCTTTGAAATGGAAAATAAAGACGAACCATATTTCACTCTGCCAAATGGTGTAATTACACACAACTGCCGCCTCGTCTCTGACATAAAGAACCTTGGATATTTTAACAGTCTTGGTGGAACCGCCTTAGAGGTTGGCTCAGTAAAGGTTAATACAATAAATCTAGCTAGAATAGCATATGAAAGCAAAAATACTGATAATTATATAGAAAACCTCACAAAAGAAGTAAATCTTTGTTGTAAAACTCTTGATACTGTAAGACATATTATACAAAGAAATGCTGAAAAAGGGCTTCTTCCGAATTATACGCATGGTATTGTGAATATGAAATCACAATATAATACAATCGGTATTCTTGGCATATATGAGGTTCTTGTTCATTATGGAATGACAGAAACAGATAAGTTTGGATATGTATACTACACTGACGAAGGAATTGAGTTCGCGAAACAAATTCTTAAAACAATCACAGATGTCAAAAATGAGTTTCAGAGCAATGTAGATTATTCAATAAACATTGAACAAGTCCCAGCTGAACGCGCCGCTGCCGTTCTTATGGAAAAAGACAAGATTTTCTTCCCGGATGAAAAATATGAACTTCCGCTGTATGGCAACCAATGGATTCCTCTTGGAATTAAAACAACAATAAGCGAAAAAGTTAAACTTAGCGCAATAATGGATAAGGCATGTTCAGGTGGAAGTATTGCTCATATAAATCTTGATGGACCAATGGAAGATTTTGATACTGCGTGGGATTTGTTAAATAGAATAGCAGATGCTGGCGTTGTATACTTCGCTTTTTGTACAAAAATAAGCGCATGTGAACATAATCATGGATTCTATGGTGATGTATGCCCAATTTGCGGCGGAGAAAAGGTTACGACCTATCAGCGTATCGTTGGATTCCTAACTCCCGAAAAAACATATAGCAAAGAAAGAAAAGCCGAGTTTAGAATGCGCGATTGGTTTAGTATTGATAGAATGAGTGAGCTGTAATGAGAGTTAAAAATATAGTTTCAGATGATTTTGTAAACTATAAAAAACCGTCAATGTTTGTATCAACTTGTTTCTGTAATTGGAAATGTTGCTTAGAAAACGGAATGGAAATATCTGTTTGTCAAAATTCACCACTGGCTAATATGCCAGTGGTGGACATTTCAAATGAAGAAATGATTAGCGTTTATGATAAAAGTATTTTTCATTCATCGGTTGTATTTGGCGGATTAGAACCATTTGAACAGTTTGCTGAATTGTATTCTTTTATATGTGACTTTAGAAAAGAGCATAACGACGATATCGTAATATATACAGGATTTAATAAAGAAGAAATTTCTGCGTGTATTGATAGGCTGAAAGAGTTTAAGAACATTATAATAAAGTTTGGCAGATATATACCAAATAGTGAAAAACGGTTTGATAATATTCTCGGTGTGACTCTTGCTTCACTAAACCAATATGCTGAGAAAATAAGTTAGGGTTTATATAATGTTTAAAATATTTGTAACCGATGATAAAGAACATGAATCAAAAATAAGAGAAGCTTTGAAGAAAAAAGACGGATATTGCCCATGTAAGCTTGGAAAACTAAAAGAAAATAAATGTATGTGTGAGGAATTTGTAAATCAAAATACCATTGGATATTGTCATTGCGGGTTGTATTATAAAGCCGAGGAGTAAGACATGCGTTCAATTAAATTTGTAAAGGAAATATATGGCAATCTAGATAATATGAAAGATGATTCTTTTTATATTAAGGATTTTGATATTGCCTATGAGAACAAAAACACACTAAATACACTTGAAGATATCATTCATTTTGAACTTCCATTTCTCGGAAAACAAGTTTCTGATGAATATGAGCGCTCGATTGAAGTATATTTTAATAATGACATCGAGTTTAACTCTACACGGTGTGCTGTAACATATACAGACGATGATTGTGATGAGTTTATTACTAATAATATTCTTGGAGCATTGTGGAATAATATGGATTTTCCACAAGGGTTGGAACCGGAAGATTACGAAAAAGATTTTTGGTTATATGACTTAAAGTTTGAAATCGGAAACTGTATTCTGTATACTGAAGATGGCGATTTCGATACTTATAATGTCGAGAAAAGCGGAGAAAAGAAAATAAAAACCGTACACAAAAAGACAATTGCTATTCTTCCTTATAGAATATCGTATACAAAACGTGAATCTATAATTCCAGTAAAGAAAGAAACTGATGTTAAATAATACTGTTTGGAGCGACAGAAGAAAAGACGAGCAGACGGTTGAATATCTTAACTCTATAATGGATAAGGTTTATTCAAATAACAATTATGATTTTGTTCGTAATTACGATGTCAAACTTCAAAAACAAGGCGCAGACTTAATATATACAAATAAAGATAAGACGTATTATATAGACGAAAAAGCGGCAATTAAATATTATAATACGACTCTTAATACGTTTTCCTTTGAGATTGGTTCAAATGTTGCTAAGGGATGGTTCAGAGAAGATAATGATTATATTATAACAACACATTATATTCTTATATATCCTAAAGCAAATTCACCAGACTTATCTGATATCTATGAAGTAGAATATATTATCATAAGCAAAAATAAGATATGGAACTATTTACATAGTGTTGGAGTTGGAGATTTTAATTCGTCAAAAGAAATACTTGCTAATGTGAGTATTGGTAAGTGGGGAAAGAAATATTGGTTTATAAATCAATATGTTAAACTTGTACAAAGCGTTCAAATAAAACCGGAACAACCAATCAATATAGTAATAAACAAAGAAATACTAAAGCAATTGTCAAGTAAGCACGAAATTGTAAAAATATAGGCGTGTAAAAAAGGCTAACCCATACGGGTTAGCCTTTTATTATTATGCTAAAGCGGCCTTAGCCGCCTCTATTTTGGATTTAAGTTGCTCATTTTCAGCAATCAATTTTTTGTTTTCTTCTTCGAGTTTACTTGCTTTTATCAAAGCATCGTCAACTTGTTTCATTAAATCATCAAGTTGCTTAATCAATTCGTCAACCTGTTTCACAAGCTCACTAGACGGAGGAGTTGGTTCAGGCTCTGGTTCAGGCTGAGGTTTGGGAGGAGTTTCTCCCTGTACAAGTACAGCGCGTCCATCACTAATAGTTCCACCATCGTGATTATCATATACGGCCCAATACTCTTTTCCATCTGTATGTTTAAATTTAACCCACCAGAATCCGTTTTCTAATGCGCTATTTTTTTCTATTGCCTCATAGTCTCCGATATCAAGATATCCTACAATGTCGTTTGTATCTTTGCTATTGAAGTATTGATTGGGGTTTTTATCCCCAACCATAGAAACTCTAAGAAGTGTGTTTGTAAGTTTCTCCACTATTGGTTCCCCCAATCCATTAAGTCCAGCAGCTCTTATAATTGCTGGATGGTCTTTGTATTCGTAGTTTACATCACAGTTGCCATTTACGCCCGGAACAGAACCCTTAGAACTATATTGCCATATACTATAATTCCCCGAATATCCCGGACTTCCTGTATAATCAGCAAGCCACATATCATAGTCTCTCAATTGAGACATATCAAGTAATGTATTAGCAAAGTTAGTATATGTATAAAGCATTGAATAATATCCAAGTCTTTGTACTTCGCTAAGGAATGCCCTACATATTTCCGTATTTGTTGATTTGCCTATGGTTGAATAGAGTGTACTATCTTCAAAGTCAAAAGCAATAGGCATAGAAACGGTATATGGTTTTACTCTATTTATAACGTCCTGCGCTGCTATTTTAGCCGCTTCCACAGTTTTGGCATATGAATATACATATACTCCAACATCCATTCCTGCAGCAGTAGCATTACGCATATTTGTATCGTAGTATGGGTCGTAACCATCAATGATACTCCCATCATATCCGCAATATCCGACTCTTATAAAAGCAAATTTATATCCAGCCGCTTTTACTTGTGGCCAATTAATTGTTGCTTGGTATTTTGATACATCTATACCGTTATAAAGTATATCTTTATTACCAGAATCTCCGCCAGAGTTTGACGAACCATATGTCCCAACTGCATTCTTTGTCCCTGAATAGTGCGTAGGGTCAAGTCCTTTGCTACTTCTTGTTGCTCTTACTTCAAGATGGCAATGTTTGATGGGAGGATTAGCGAGGGCTGCGTTTCCGCTGTTTCCCATAATAGCGAGAGCGTCGCCCGTTCTTACTTTTTGTCCGACTGTGACTAAGTTCCTTTCGTTGTGGCAAAAATATAGATAGTTTACAGCATCTGGCGTTTGATTGGCGTCTAGTTGTACACACACATACCAACCCCATTCCCAAGTTAAATCGCCAGTGCTTTTGTCTACTTTACGAGAGGAAACGACTGTGCCACTAATAGATTTTCCACTATAATCTGGCATCAATATAGTTGTACTGTCTAATCCAACCAAATCTATACCGCCATGCCAAGTCTTTCCGTTTCCTCTTGTATATCCATAACAGCTATAATAATACGGAACTTGCGTTCTTCCAGTATAAATAGACATGTTGTTCTCCTTTATACATAAGCTGTATAGTAATTATATTATTGGACCATTTTAGCAATAAGCTCTTTCATCGCTTTTATATCAGTTTCCTGATATGTTAATTGCTCCAAATTAGCAATTAAATGATATTCTGTAACTACTTCACCAGTAGCAACATTTACACTATCATATCTACCAATACCAATTGATACAGGTTCATTGTATCTTTCATATGTGATAGTGCTGTTTGATTCAGTGTTTATGATTTGAATTGTTTTTGTTAGTTCCTGATTAGAGAATAAAGCAATAAATTCTGTATCAGACATTAAAGATTTATCCATGTGTATTTCCATATGGCTTCTTACCGTAGAAGAATAACTAGGATAGACAGCCGTCATAGGCAATACTTCATATTCATCGCCATTAGAAAGTTTAATTTTTACCATTATATATACCTCGTTATGTAGTACACCAACATTTATTCAATACAAGGTGTATAGTTGCTTGAACTGTGCTACTACTACGACAAAATATACCAAGCGCCCAGTTGTTTTGTAAACTTGCCACATTTACTGTGAGTGTGAAACGCTTTGAAACAGCGCCATTGCCCCAGCCCTGTCCGTTTGGGTCATTATGATATGTGTTAATTGAATTGTCCCAGTTTATACCCGTAACAGTAGGCCATCCACCATTTATACTATAATTGTCAAAATTACCAATACCAACCATTCCAGTCGCATATGGACTAACATAGTAAACTGAATAGTCAAAATAAGCATAGTTATATGGAGTAAGATTAACAACTGCATATACTGCCGCGTCATTAGCAACGTTTCCAGATACTTCTCTTTCAATTATAGTTGGAGGAGCAGTATTTGTTTCATTTGTTTTACTTCCACGCACATACCATGTAGAGCCGGGATATACTTGTGCGTCTCTTTTCCACACTAAAGTATTGTTATAAAACACTTGGTCGGATGCTTGATTATTTAGATATACGTTCTGAGAAGTAGCAACATTTGTGTTATTATAAAATAATGCCATATGCTCACCGCCTTACGAGTAGGAAATCCACAAATTGCCATTGTAAGCCATAACTATATTAGATGAACGAGCAGAGTCAGCACTGTCAGCATGTACACAAGCAAAATATTTCTTTGCCCCACCGTAACTACCAGCACCAGTATAACTGAGCCACCAAGCATAGTGGTCGCTTGTGGCATCTGAAATACCGTATCCCCTAATATTACCCGTCACACCAGTGGCATTTGTGGCAGTTGTCGCACTATTCGCTGAAGTTGCTGTTCCTGCTGTAACAGCATAGCTAACTCTGCTTATTGGACTATTAGCACTATTTCCTACATATATAGTGCCGTCTTTATCACAAGCTATTTCTCCGTAGCTTAAAGTGGGAGGGGGCGACGCCGTTTCCGACGAAGCATTTTGTCTATATATTTCTATTGACATTTATATCAAACCTTTACCAGTAAACGGTATACGGCATTTAGCCGTATACCGCGATAGTTTTACTATTAATAAAAACCGCCGTCGTAATTTAATTCACCGTTAATTGTTACGTTGTTACTAAATGTTGTGGAACCCGATACTGTACCGCCTGTTAATGCTAACGCACCAACATTAGCTGCTGTTATGTTTACTTGTCCTTCACGATAATCCGTTTCGGCTTCTCCTTTTACACCATATACTCTGCCTCTTGGGAGACTCCAACTTCCATTAGCATTTAGATAATATGATGGATGTGCCGAATCTAACTTTGGACACAAACCAGGAGCAGAGCCGCTTGCTAATGCCCCGCTAAGAATCATACTCCTATTTTCTAATGCCGTGATTCTGCCATATTGGTCTATCGTTATATATGGCACATTAAAAGCAGAGCCAAAATTAATTGTTCCTGAAGCGCTTGGTCCAACGCTTTGGCTTGTAGTGCCCGGAAATAACGCAACTAAATATATATTGTATTCTCCATCAGTCGTAGACGGTTTAACGGATATTGTTGTGCTTCCATTATAAACAGTTCCAGCGGGTATACTCCATTCTCCGTTTGAGCAAAGGTACCTTGTTGATTGACCAGCAGAAGGCGCAGGAACAAGTCCGATTCCACCAGCACTGCTGGTGGTTGCGGCATCGAAAACAGGATATGTGGTATCAGTAAATTTAGCGTCAGCAGGAACTGATGTTGCTATCGTAAATCCAGTAGATTTAATCTTACCTGTCGTACCGTCAAAAACAGCCACTTGCCCAGAAGTAGGAACTGTACCAATGACACCAACTTCTGTTGGGGTATAGGTTGGCTTTGTAGCCGCTTTTGCCCATGCTGAAACATCAGAAGCAGGACGCGCATTCGACAACCTCTCATCGTCGCCCTCACAAACAGTTCCAGCAGCAGTTCCGAAATTTTTGTTGAACGCTGTATTTTTTGCAAACGCTGGCTCGGCACCAATATCAGTAGCGGTTGGTTTTGCTGGCATAGTAACCGTTCTATTTGTGGCGCTCGTTATTTGTCCTCTTGAATTAACGGTTATTGATGGCACCAAAACTGGAGTCCCAAAAGAGCCTGTGACATTGCCTGTCGGCCCATAATCATCCGCAGTTACACCCGTATTTGTAATGGAAAAGGTTGTCCCACTAAGGGACAACCCTACTCCATTCGTATAAGTAGTATCAGTGAACTTGGCATCTGTGGGCACGCGAGTTCCAATAGTGTAAGGAAGTGTTTTATAATCTGTATCTCCATCTCCTATTTTAACTCTGCCAGTATCATTTTCAACCAAGATTTCGGCTTCTAAATATGTGGCGTTTTTAGAGTTAAAACCGGACGAAGTATCATGTTTTTGCTGCTGTCGAGCGTTTAGGTTTCTATTAGCCACAGATACCCCTCCTTAATGTTGATATAGATTAAGCGTTTCCGCCATTCAAAATAAATGTGTCTGTTGTTCTCAAAAGTGTATTAGAGTCTGTAAGCTCTGTTGATGCGTGAGTAACCCAGTTTTCATTCGCTCTCGCAGTTGTGAAGTACAGGTTACTTCCCTCGGTTACATTAGATGTCGTAAGAACAACGGCACCAGTCAATCCGTTTACACTTGTTACAGCGTCTGTTGGCGTTTCAAGCTCAACCCAGTTTCCCAAAACAGACGCCGGAGCCTGTTTTAAAATGAATGTTTTATTGATATCTGTACGAACAGCAACGTCGCCTTTTTGTGCCTCAAGCCCAAGCATTGCTTCTTTACTGTCAACAACAAAAGTATCAGTGATAGCAATGGCAGGGATAACAGCTTCATTCAGCTTGCCACCAGCGCCAAGAACGGGCACATTACCCTCGGCGATACCAGTATCAGCCGCAGCCGCTGTACCAGCATCTGTAATCTTTGAAAGAGTGAGAGAGGGAATGTCAGATGCTACAAGAGCTTCTCCTTTTGTTACAAGCCCCTTAGCGTTTACAGTTACTTTTGTAAACGTGCCAGCCACAACGCCACTATTAGCGAGTACAACAGGAACTGTTATGTTTTGCGAACCATCGAAAGCAGGAGAAGTACCAGTAGCATCTCCGCTAAGAGAAATCGTTCTACCAGTTTGTAAAGCAGCGGCGGTATCTGCAGTTCCTGCGGTAGATGCTTTGCCGATGGACATTGTTCCATCGGGGTTGATTGTAACGGTATCAGTACCTTTAGCAACAGACTTAACAACGCCGCCCTTTTCGGTAGTGCCATAGTCTGTGTTTTTGACATATTCTGCCGGAACGGATGTAAGTGCGCCTAAATCACCAGCCGTAATCTCAACCGCTTCAGAACCATTGAATGTCTTATCGCCAGCAGTAAGAGCCGCTTTTGTAGCATTAGCAGTATCAGCAACAATAGCCGCATTTACATATCCCTGCTCTGCTTTTGGGTTATTGGCAAACTGCGACTTCAACATGTCGCCAGCGCCAAGGTCGCTCAAGTCGTCTGGCGTAACCATCTGTTTCCAAACAGCATTGTTAGACGTATTATCAAACAATACATATGCCTTGTTGCCAGCCGTATCAATCCAAATGACACCAACATCATATCCAGAATCCGTTGGCGTAGGAGCTTTATTCATTACAACTGCCGCTTGTGCACTTGCATAATCAAGCTCAGTCCATGTGGAAACGCCGTCACCGAATTTGAACTTCCTTGTATCTGTTTCAACACCCATTTCACCCTTGAGAAGTACAGGGTCTGTGGTTTTCCAAGTGTTAGCAACGTCATTTCTTATTTGTATTTTAACATTAAGAGTTGTATTTGCCACTTGCCTTCCCCCCTCTGATAATCTCTATTTCTTTGTAATCAGAACCAACACAATAATACTTTAATTCGGCTTCATCCCATCTATACGTTGCATTAGTAGAAGAATCAATATATAGATAGTTTTTGTTTCCTACGTTCGGGAACTTATAAATGCTGTCAGTTGTTATTACTTCCGCCTTTGTTTCTTTAAGCTCATTGTATTGAGCGTCCGATTCTTCTTTATATTTATTTACAAGTTGTACATATGCTTCATAATCAGTTGGTGTCGGAGGCGGTGATGGAATGTTATTGGCGTTATATGGTTTGCTTTTAACTGGTATCATAACTTCATTAGAAGTTATTCTCTTGTTGTCCGTAAATCCATATAACGATACCGTAAAGTTTGGACTTTCTATAACCTCCCATGGCACAAGACATATATTTTCTACAATAGGAACAGTGAAGTTTTTCTTTGCTTTACAGTTATTAAATACTGCATTTTTGGAAACACTGTCCCAATCATATGAAAAGTCAAATACAACATACAAGTAATTATATGTTCCTCCAACCACTTCTTGATTGTCTTTTCTTTCGAGTTTTTGTTTTTTAACAGAGAAACTTAACATTTAATCACGTTCCTCTCTGTTCCCATCCGTCTGCCTTTTCAATAGGAACAATATCTTCGTCTTTTATGCCGCCAATTTCTTTGATTTTCTCAATGGCTTGAGCGCCATAAACCTTATAGGATATTGTTACAATTATAGCAACTATCGCCAATACACTAATGCCCTGTAAGGCATCCGAATATTGAGGAACAACGTCGTATATCTCTATAAGCTTTGTTATCCCCGATAATCCAGCTGCTAAAACATCAATACCAAGAACAACACCAATATTACGCAGAAGTCCTTTGGCTAAAGTTTTCCACTCGAAAGTAGCAGTCTTAGAAGCAATAATTGAACCAAGAATAGTATTAGAAAGGGCGCAACAAAGCATAAATAAACTGAAAGATGACACCATAACCAAGCTGTCCAATACAGCGTTTAATACATCATTAAACATGATTCGTCATCCTTTCTGTTGGGCGTACTCAAGATACGCCCAATTCGTATAACTTTTGTTCGATATATGTTCTCTGTTCCAGAACAACAGATAAGCACATTTTCTCTGTAACTTCACCAGTTGAATTGCTCACAGAAGAAATAATCTTCTTGCCAATGCTAGACGCAATACAATAGTGATAGTACATATTATCATATTCAACAGTTTTATCTTCGCGTGTTTTTGTAACACGGATTTCATCTGTTGCTTTTTCATCTGTAAATATTTTTTCAAGTTCGGTAAGAGTCATAGAAGATTCATCTAAATGAATTTCCATTTTGTTACGAACACCTGACATCCCACTTGGATATACCAATGTACTGTCAAGCACTTCATACTCCTTACCATTTTTCAATGTAATTTTAATCATTATAAGCCCTCACTTAAACTAAATAACAACCATTCATCAAAATAGTAGCGTTCTTTCCTAAGTGTGTAGCACCAGATTCAACTTCCAACATCAAATAGTAATTTCCATTTGGTGAATTTATATTGAATTTAGTGCTTGCGGTATATGTTGCGTCATATCCGTTTGCTTCGGAATAAATAAGCTGTTGAACAACATTCCCGTTTATATCGCTCAACGCCACCTTGATATGGGAAAAGCTGTTTGTAATATAGGCTCTAAGGTTAGCAAAGTATATTTGTGAATATCCTATTGTGCTAAATCCACCCATCATTACACGGCCATATCCTCGTTCTGTGCCGCCGAATGCGTCAACTTTAATATCTGTACCACTATTTGTAACGGTAAAATATGCGGCATATCCAAGGTTCTGTGTATTAGCAACAGGTATGCCGGGATAAATAGTAGCTTCTTTTCTCCACACTTCTGTGCCATTACAACTAACTGTTTTACAATTAGTACCATTGAATATAACGTTTCCAGACGAGGGAATATTTGTTCCATTATATGATAATGCCATTTATATCCCCTCGCTTCACATTAAAATTTTACGATGGGGGGGGGCAACGAGTCTTGCGATTTTGTTTATTTTCATATATTATGACTCTCCTTTAGTTGGCAAGAACTACGTTGTTTATATATAATCCGCCGCTAAGCCTAGCATCATACCCAGAATAATAAAACCCAATATGAACTTGGCCTGTCAATACTGGATTATATGTTACTGTTTGATTGTTTACGGGCCACCAATATGTCCAGTCAGCATGCTGTCCCGGACTTTCCCATACTGTGTGTTTTGGTGTGTTCTGAATCCAAGTTGTAGGATGAGCGAAGTCCATTGGTTGAGATGGTGGAGTTGTAAAGAAAACAACATATAGCTCTGAATACCATAAACTAACGTTGGAATCTGTTACTGTATTGTTACCCGCTCCACTTATATAGAAGCTAAACACAGAACCTCCAGGAACAGAAAACTTGTTATTTGTATATACAAGCATACCAAAGTTTGAATTTGGACTTATATTCTCTACATATATACTCGAACCCAAACTCCATGAACCCGGTGCTAAGTTCATCGTTCTTGTGCTCCAACCACCGCTCACCGATGGATTGTCGCCGTTGTTGAACAGTACATTTTCTTTTTTCCACACTTGTGTTCCGTTACACGAAACAGTCTTACAACTAGTCCCATTATAGGTTACGTTGCCACTTCCGGGGATGTTAGTACCATTAAAACTTAAAGCCATTGATACTTCACATCCTTACGAGTAACTAATACTAAGATTTGTACCAGACAAACTCATTGATATATTAGATGAACGACGAGCATCAGACAGTCTACCATCATTGCCTTGACATACCGTGCCAGCAGAACTACCGAAGTTTTTGTTGAACGCCGAGTTTTTTATGAATGCTGGTTCAGCTCCAATAAAACTTGAATTCATAGCAGCAGCAATAGCTGTTGAACCGTCATATATAATTGTATCTTGACCACCGCCACTTAACAACGAAAGTTTATTTTTGACTTTATCAGCAGTAGCCGCCGTTGTAGCGTTTGCGACAGTGGTGGTTCCGTCAACTATATCAGAAATATCTCCCTCTACTGTTGTAAACTTAGAGGTAATAGTAGAGAATCGTTTGAGTATTTTACCAAATAGAATAGATAATTTATCGCCAGAAGCTATGTCGGTATCGGTGGATGCCTCTGTGAAAGTAACAGTAACGTCAGAACCGTCACCAGTTTTGTCAAGCTTATTGAGAAACGCTGGTGTTCTGTCGGTTACAAAGTCTGTCATTTTGACTTCAACTTGGCCACCTGTTACAACAGTCAATGGGCCAGCATCATTATTGAAATCAATTGGGTCAGTAGCGTACTGTTCTGGTGTTGCTAACTGATATACCACTTGGACGGGTGTGCCTGCTGCCTTTTGTGCGGCGAAATAAGCATTCAGCTCAGTTGTGGACGTGATATCGCTACCGATAAGGCCAAATATAAAATCTTTAATCGGATTATTTGAAGCATACACATATCCCCAATTTAAATTTTGATTTTCTACATTTGCATTGCTACAAATTAACGATTCTTGCGATACAATCGTGCTCGGACTTACTACAATGCCATATGGTCGTTCGCCATTCTGTGCATAACTGCCTCGTACAGTTTCGCCGTCTATTTCAACAAAGCCCGTCTGGTACTCCGTCAAGCACACGTCCAAACCGTTGGTGCCGTCGTAGGCGGTGCTTTGATAGTAGACGGTAACAGGTGTACCCGCTGATTTTTGGGCGGCAAGGTAGGCTTTTGCATCCTCCGCATTTTTCCAAGCCGGGTCTTTTATCGCAATTGTGCCGTTGCTATTGATTATCACCTGATTTTCGTTAGGCGCATGCCTAGGAGAGCCTTGGTAGTGACTACATCCCGGCGCTACACCATACTTGTTATCAGCCAGAAAATTGGATGCGAAAATATAGGAATTATCACTATACCAATACCAACTCTCCGTCCCATCCAGCACAATCCGCTTATCATAGATACTCTTAACCCGCGTCCGGCACACATCCTGCACATCTCCTACACGCCGCAGCGGGCGCGGGATAGGAAGAGGTGTCACGTTGCCTTTATATGGCTCGTAGGGCATGGCCGTTTTGCCGAGGTTGAGCATAGGTCTAATTGTGGTATCAACTACCGAATCAGGAGCGACAGCAATATACGCAACACAGTGTTTTATTGAATCGGATAACGTAAACGTTTTGCTCGCGGTCGACGAAACGGCAATATTTTTCTTCCCCGAAGTATCCTTTCCAATTACCAGATTTACACCAGCAGTCTGTATATTTGAGTTAAGAGTATAGGTCCCAGCAGGCAAAGAGAAATCCGCATCAATGACGATGTTAGCCCAACTGGTTGCGGTACCTTTAGCCGTAACGCTTTTATCCGGATTTACGGTAAACGTTATTCCGGCAACTGTGTTTGTTTTCGCCTTGTTCGGTAGCATATTTTTCCCACACACCTGCACCGAGTCCACCCCCGTGAGCGCCACCGGAGCCTCCGTTGTCCCGCCCTGTGCGTTCTCGCCGTAGGCTGTGATGGACGCGATACGGTTTTCAGAAACATATGGAATCTTTATAGCATTTCCACTATATACTGCTTCGCCACTAGCAGCGCCATCAGCAATTTTGGCAACCTGTTCTACTTTTCCATCCGAATCAAGAGTAGCAATACCATTTGGCTGTCCTGCCTGTTTACCAGAACTCTCAATAGCGCCGCTAGATGAAATCTGTAAAATATCTCTCTGTTCTCCGTCAACATATATAGCAGAGCCTTTTGGTACTCCAACTGCAACAAATTGAGTTCCATCATAATAACAAAGAACAGCGCTATTTTCCACAAATTCACCAGCAATAGCGTTCCTTAATGTGCCTGCGTCACTATATAACATTACATTCTTATTAGAAGAATTATTAATATTAATTGAAACAGAGCCAGTATTAGTCTGGTTAAGGGACAGTATAATTAACTGATTGGCCTTATAACCCGTAAAACCAGACACACTAGCATTATATATGCCAGAGGCAAAATTAGCTTTAACTATATAAGCCTGTGGAGAATTTTTTAAGGTATTAATGGCATCTGAATGCTCTTTTAATGCTCCGTCTATAACATAAAAGTTGCTTGTAGTTTGTGTACCAGCAATAGCAACCCTGAAATCAAGGAATCTTACATCTGTATCACTTGAGTTATATATTGAAAGGCTATAATTCGGTGTTGTAGCCATTTTACCCCTCCTTTATAATTTAATCTTTAATAAAATCTAACGTTCCAAGAGTGTCATTATCCATTTCGCCCAAAGTTAGTGGGTCTAATTCGCCAAGAAGTCTAAATCGTCCGACTAATGCGGTTGCTATTATTTTAATCGTACTTGACGAATCAAAATCTAACTTGACAAGTCCAAGTGATTGTGCTATAATATTAGTAGTTATAGTAATAAGTATTTTTTCACTCTCTATGGATTTTGGTATGGCTGAAATTTTAAATCTTATCGGGGCGACTATATTGCTCATTAACATATGAAGTTTAACACGAGCATCTGTTATTGTAAACAATGACTGTATTTTTAAAGTCACGTTCGATTTCAAACGCGCCCTGATTAGTCCAATAATCTTAATTGTGTTTGTATTATTAAAGATTAAAGTTACCAGTCTTGGAAACGTATCGGCTACTATCTTAAAAACACGTTTAGGAGTAGCGAATATTTTAAAGGCTCTCACTTAATCGCCCCGCCTTTCAGGTATTAGACGAGCTGAATCTTCATAGAATTAATAGCAAACAATAAAATCGTTGCCGTTTGCACCGTTCTAGGATTCGTCAAAGCATCATAATACAAAATATTTCCGCCGCCTATTGCGCCAGAATCCGCAATGAACACATGTGTAATTGTACCCCAAGCGGTTGTGCTTTCGGGGAACTCAAACTGTGTATTGTTTTGGACAATACCACCCGACGACGTTGTGAAGTTAGTCTTATTATTTGTAACAGCAACTCTAGCGTATCCGCCACCAGTAGGTTCAGTTGCTCCGCCACCACTGGCGTTAATTGATGTTGTTGAAAGTCCGAGATAGTATGTACCACTCGGAGTAAATGAGGTTCCTCCAAAAAGGAAGTCATTCAGCTTATTAGCTTGATATGTAGTAATAGCCAAAGAAATCACTCCTTATGTTGTTGGCTTAATCTTTGGAATAAATGTAATAACCCCTTGCTGGAATACATATTCCTCGCCAGAATAATCTATAAGTACAGGTTGTTGTATATATTTCCCAGAAAGGTTCTGTGTGTGAACACTATCCAGCTTTACTACAACACCATTTCCGCTAAATATATCACCGGGTAAATCAAGAACTGGAACGTCCGGCTGTCCAACTCGACACAATCTCCATCTCGCTGTTGCGCTTTCTAAGTCAAACGGAGTGCCATCAGAGTAGTAATAATAAAACTCTAACGTTTCAGACGTTCCAGCAATCAATGCAAACTCGCCAAGCTGATTTACCTCGAAACAAAATATACCATTAGCCATCAGTATTCACTTCCTCCGGCTTTGCTAATTCGTATTTGTCACACTCTATAAACAATTCTTCGATAACATTCATAACGCCAGCTACAATGGCACAGTTGGTTTTACCACTAACCTGAATACTATTCAAAGCATTATAAATAGATTGCAATTTTTCTTTCATTTTCCGTTTACTCCTTTTGTATTGTTAATAAAATTGAAATTTCAAGGTATAGCTGCTAGTTGGAGATACTCAACGTTTGTAACCGGTATACAAACTCACACAATTAGATATGTTTCAAGTATTAGTTCTGGAGGAACTCCAACATATTCCGAAGAAAAAGTAGTAGTTGGGCTTACATATGGTAGCTCTGGTTGTGTTATTAGTGGTTAATTTAATATCAACCACTAATAACCCACATTCCGCTTGTTTTATAGAAGTTACGAATACCAGTTATATTTGCTGATGTATATGTTTGATTCTTAAAATCAACCGATGTTATGACAAGCGTATTAGTCACATTCAAATCATACACGATTGGCGTCTGAGTCCAGCTCGCTGAACGCCCTTGAAATTTCAAATTTGTAAGGTCAAGATTAGCAATTGTAGCATTTGTGGCATTTAACTGTTGAATTGTAGCCGCATTTGCCGCAAGCGTATGTACGTTAGCCAGTTCAACGTTCATTTCATCAACAAATGCCTTAGTAGCATACAAGGTATCCAACTTAGCGGACGTTACAGAACCATCGGCGATATTTCCAGTTTTAATTTGGTCGCCAAGGTTTGAAGCATAAATTCTTCCATTAAACGTAGCAGAGGTTGGTGTCCACGAAAGTAGACTTAACTTGCCATATCCGTTTGAACCAATATAATCACCATTGGTAGAGTTATATAGTCTAGTGGAATCAATTTGCCATCCGCCAATTGTACCGCTGTTGGCTGTAATCTTGCCATTGATAACAAGATTGCCTTGAGCATCAACGTAAAATTGATTAGCCCAAGCAGCACCCGTATTTGCCCTAGTCTGTATACTAATGCCCTGTGTCGGATTTAATTGAATCTGGCTTAAACCATTATTAGACACAATAGAAAAACTAGCATTATTTAATACAGCTCCATTGCTGTCCAGTGTAAAGTTGTTGTTGTCGTTAGATATAATAAGCTGATTACCAGCAATAATCTTGCCAACTAATGCGTCACCAGCAACACCAAAAATCTTTTGCCCATTTAAGTCTATTTCACCAAGAGCAAGTCTTACGGTTTGCCAGTTGTCAGATGTAAAAGCAAGCGTATTGGATGTAAGCCACACCTGGTTAGGATTGTATGTTCCGTTATCCATCATGGTACGGCCACGCAATCCATTTTGGTTTATCAATATCTCTTGGTTTGTTGCGTTAATAACATTATTCTTTGAAGTGTCAAGAGCAGAGTTAATAAAGTCGCTAACAGCGTTGTTCATGCCGCTATTAACGTATTCGCCCCATTTCGCTCCATCAAACTTAACACTAGAGCCAGCCTTAATAGCGTCACCAAACAAATCTCTGAACGTATATTCACCAGAATCAAGTTTGTATCTATTGCCAAATACAAGAGAGAAGTTTGTTGGGTCGTCAAGTTGCACATTTAGCTCAAGAAGCACAGGCTTAACATATACTGCTTCGTCTTTTTCGATGTTAATAACACAACCGAGTTCCAACTGTTGACTAAATTTTTCAAAGTCCTTTAAGAATAAAAAGTTTACACTTTCAACTGTGAACTCAAAACGTGGCTGTGATACTCTTTCAAGTACATATTTGCCCTGATTATACAGAGATTGTGCCATGTCTTGGATTTCACTATTCGTCATTTCTGATGTTATAGTAAAACTTTCATTTTGATATGTGTTTTCAACCATGTAAACCTTTAGTTCTTCATATTGTGCTTCTGTGAAGAATTTAGAAAACGCCAGAGACTCATTAATTGCCTTTAAATCAGAATTTATAACCTCAAGTTGCGTCTTTAGGTCGTTTATATGGCTCTCTTGGGCAGCAACTGCGGCATTAGCAGCGTTAAGCTCATTTACTTTGGCTGTATATTCGGGAGTATTTTTTAAGTCCCCCTCTATCATAACCTTTACAACGCCCTCAATAGCGTCTCTATCGGTTTTCAAGTCAACCAAAGCAGAATTAGCAGTTACTATTTCTGTGTTTTTATCTTTATATTGAGTTAATAGATTGGAATAACTTGTTTGTTTTGAAGATACTGCGGCTTCCCAAGCATTAATCGCGTCAATTAAATCCTGTGACATCCATTCTGTCGTAGCAAAATAGCTAAAATCATAAATTGTATTTGTGCCCAACGGGTTTACGGCAGACACCCCAAGATTGTTACCGCCATAAACACTTAAAGCGGTAACAATTTCATCAGATTTCTCGTTGATATCAATACTTTGAATCAGATTGTCATAACTCAATATAATATCAGTATTTTTAACTAGATTCTTTAATGTATAAGCTGAAACAGTTCTATTAAAAGAGTCAAATATAAATACACATTCATATGACGTTTCAACGTCGTTCATCAAGAACTCATATACTGTGCTGTCTGGTATTTCAAAAGTTCTGTAAACATTCCATAAATCGGGGTCTATCTGCCCAATTGTCCAGTTGGAAGTAGATAATATTTTGCCCATTAATGTATTATCTACGTTAATGGGGTCATAGAACTTATATGTACCATCAAATATATTTATCTTTTTAAACGCAAGTTCTGTTTCTAAAGAATATGCTGTTACAGTTTTCTGTTTGACAATACCATCATCTGTTTCATCAACTGTCGTAATCAGAAAATATCCAATATCATCAATAAGAATAAGCTTTTTACTTTTTATTCTGTCATAATATGGAAACGCTTCTCCATCAGTTTTATATGGGATTGTAATATGAAACTCTGACATTTCATTGAATCTCAAAGAAAGTTCTTGTTGAAATCCTTGATTTAAGAAACAGATTTGTTGCTTGTTCGGATTACAAAGCCTGATTGTATAATCTTCGTGCTCTCCGAAATAGTTAAACTTTTGTAACATTATATCCTCCTTTCCGTTTTATCCGCTTACTTTCCTTGCGTTTTGATAATTTATTGTTATTTTTTCAGTCGAGCCTATAACTTGGAATGTATTCATGCCAGGAACAAGCCTTGGTAGTATACCAGTCATATTACCAACACGCAATAATCCCGTGTTAGATGTAACTATATATTTGTCAGAATCAATAGTCAGTGTTTCGCCGGGACTTAAATCGTTAAATGTACATCCTTTGTTCCCATCCGACTGGTTCAGCAGTTGAAAAGAATCGGCTTTGCTACCTATTTCAACCACAAAAACAGGTTTCATATAATAGTTGTCATCGGATATATTGTTGAATTTAAATGTCCCTTCTGTTAAAAAGGGGCCAAAGCTTTCTGATTTTGGAAACTCCCAAGCCCATGGAGCATCACAAACAACATCACATTTAAATGTATAAGCATAGTTACCGACGGTGGTTAATGTTGGATTATTCAATATGCAATTAAAATATACTGATTCCATGTCGCACTGCATTATTTGTAGCTTCTTATACGAATTATGGCCGAAAAGCCATCTTTGAATGATTTGTTGTTGTAAAGCATCGACTGGTTTTAAACTAGCGAAGCTCAAACTAAAAGTGAGAACTGGCGTTTGTTGAACACCGAAGAAATATGGTTTAGGACGTCTATATATCTCCTGTGTATACGGCTCAACGGCATTGGAGCCGACGTTCTCAAGAACGCCAGCTCCGCCATCGCTAATTAAAAACAGGCCGTAAGTTTCACTTGGGATGTCATCAAATACGAATGAATGTGCCCAAAATGCCATTAACTCACCACCTTAGATTGAAACAGTATTAGTGTTTCGTTTATATCCGCCTTGGAACATTGCTTTGTTAAGACGTTTAAATATATCATTAGAAATACGCTCAATATCAGGAACAACAGAAGAATCAAGATTGCCTTGAACATTGATATTAAGAAGATTATCAAACGTTGCTCCGCCATATGTTGAACCCTTGGCAACAATATCAGGAAGAATATTATTCATAAATCTGTCTTGTTGCTCTCTGGTAATAAAGGCTTCGCCTTTAAGAGCTTTAACAAATTCTTCATTGCCTTTGAGATTGCCAACAAACCCAGCATCAAGTCCTCTATGATATGGCTTAACAGCGTATACTAAATTCCTCTTGATACCATTTACATATTTTTCCCAATAATAGTTTTGTGGGTCTGGAATATATCCCCATACTCTTTGAGCGTCAGCCAAGCTCATTGAGCCACCAACTGGCTTATTCGTGCCAGTATGAAATATTCTGTACTTGGTATCAATTGGTGATGAGCCACTCGGCCTCATTGCTCCCATACCAACACCAGTATTTGTGTTTGGAGGTGCAATAGTTTGTGGCGTGTAACTAAGGCCGCCGCCACCACTTGCCGCCGCCAATCGACTTGCTGCGGAGGCAGCCTCATCAAGAGCGGATTTATATGTATTAACAGCACCCGTAGCTTTGTTCCACAAATCAATGATATTCTGGTCGATTGAATCTCCGTAGGCTCTGTTGTATTGAATTAAAGCATTAAGAGTTTCTTCGCTATGCTCTTGAAGAAGTCTAATAGCTTCAGCAGTTATTTCACCAGTCTTAGAAAGATAATCGTCAATTTCATCAATTTGATTATTGATGTATTCTTCAAATCTACGTTCTTCTCTGTCTAAGGCATCTTTTTGCTGGTCAATAGAATAATCGTGTTGATAATCTTCAAGTTCGCGTTTTGCTTCGGCAAGTTCTTCCTCAAGCTCAAGACGTTTCTTTGTACCCTCGGCACTCGTGTCAAATTGAAGTTCCGCTATTTGTGCTTCAAGCGTAGAGACAGTTTTGTTCTTTTCTTCAAGTTCGCGTTTATGGTTATATTCGTCGTCTTGTAAATCAAGCAAATCCTTTTGAGCATCAATGACTTTCTTATAACCCTCAAGTTGCTCTTTAAGAGCTTCTTTTTCAAGCTCTTTTTTCTTCTTGAGCATCTTGATTGTTATTTGCAACAAGTCATCATACGCTTTTTCGGCTTCGCTTTGTTGCTTAGATGCAGAACCACCAGATTTTGCTGCGTCTTTAGCAGCAGAACTTATTTGTTTATATCCGTCAAGCCTTAATTTTATTGATTCATCATATACGTTATTAAGTCCCTGAATAGCATTGTTATAAGAGTTTACAACATTCTTCAAAGCATTAAGTTCTGAAGTGGGCAGAAGTGAACCACCATCTGGTTTCAATGCCCCATTAGCAGCCTTAATAACGTTGTCCATCGTCAATGCTTGTGATTTATAGAACTGTGCCCACATTGACGAAATTCTCTGAAGTAAATCAGTTTCTATCTTTTCTTTTGACTGAGCATATGTGCCATGATTGCCAATATCAATACCGTAATCAGCGGCAAATTGTTGCATTAAGGCCGAATCCATTGTAGACAACAAACTATAATAGTTTTGTTGCATTTTCAATTTGTTTATGATATTAGCATAGGCATTTGCTTCGTCATCCTGATAGGCCAACCGTAATTCAGCCAACACATCTTCTGTTGAAGCAAGTCCAAGAAGATAGTTTGTTACTTCATCATTGAGTGCTGGATATCTCGAAACAAGAGCATCAAGAGTTTCAATTGAAATAACTCCAGTGTTTGCTACTTCTTCGTTTACAGATATTAAGTTGTCATAAGCGGATTGTAAGCCAGAAACCTCCGATGTAATTCTGACTAAGTCATCTCCGGTTTCGCCAAGCTCATTAGCAACATTGCCCATTGCTTCTGACAGAGCTTCTGCTGTGATTCCAGCTTTCTCCATCATTTCAGCGAGTTGTTTATCAGTGTCAGTTAGTTCTAGCCCGTAAGTGTTCGCTTCAGATATACGCTCGATGTGTTCAAGAAATACTTGACTTAACTCTTGTTGTCTCTCTTGTAATGCCTCGTATTCCTCAAGAGACTTGCCATTTGAGTTATTAAGTTGGTCTGTGACTTCCTTATATTCCTCAATATTGCCAGTAAGTTCCTCGATGGCCACGTTGTATTCAACAACCGGAGCTTTGTTTGGAATTGGCAGGCCCAATTCGTTGACAGGGTTTTGAGATGACATAAATGCCGCCTCTTTGGCTCTCGCCCAGAACCCTTCGCCGCCACGCTCAACATCTTTTGCCGCAGAATTATAAATATTCTGTCTGTCTCGTTTTTCTTGTGTTTTAAGAAGTGTTTCTTCAGCTTTTAATACTTCTAAATACTTTTTTTCAGCTTCTGTAAGTTGCTCAACTTCGGCTTTTTGTTCAAGAGCGTTTCGTTTATCGCGTACTTCTTGAAGTTTAGACTGTGTTTCGGCAAGTATATCTTTATATTCTTCTGTTGTCGTTATTAAGGCGTCAAACGCAGCAACAGTAGCCGTAATTCCGGCTAATACAATTGCTACTTTGACAAACGGAGAAGCCCAAAGAGCAGCACCAGCATCCTTAATAGCGGCACCAAGAGCAACGGTTTTGTCTTTGAAAGATACAAATATATCTTTAAGCTGTGTTACTGTGCCACTGCCACTCTTAGCTACCTTGACAAGAAAACTCATAGCTCCCGATACTTCTTCAGTCTCTTTAGCTATGTTGATTGCGCTTTTAAGTTTTAAGAAAATAGCAACAGTAGCCAAAACAGCCGAATTGACTCCTCCAAGCTTATCTATAAGCCAAGATATTCCCTCTACAAGTTGTGTTATTGCCTTAATAACGAAGTTGATTACGTTTACAATTTCTTCGCTATACAACAAGTCCTCAACAGCGGCTTTTAGCTTGTTCAGGTTCGCTTCGATGCTTTCGAGATAAATCGACATCTTGTCCATAGCCATGCCTTCGGAATTCAAAGCCGTAGTTGACAATGTAACCGCTCTATCCCAGTTTTCCATCAACGTCAAGAATGTCTCACGCTGGCGCGTACCGGCGACACTTGTAGCAACCCAGTTTTGTTCTACGTTGTCAAGTTTCGTCCACTTATTAGCGAGTTCACTAATAACATCATACATATTACGGAACTCGCCGCTAGAATCTCTAAGCTTTATATTAAGTCCGTTAAACACTTGTTCAACGTCGTTAAGAGGTTCGCCTAGGTCATCTGTCATTTTACCAGCGGCAACGTTGGTAAGACGAGAGAAGATTGTTTTGAAACTGTTGCCAACTACACTAGCGCTACGTCTCGAAGCTTCAGAAACAGCGCCAACCATTCCGAGAAGCTGTTCAAATCCTACACCATTAACACGAGCCATGTTTGCGGTGCTTTGGAGGGCAACAGCAAGTTCTTCAACGGAAGTAGCCGCAGCCAAGTCAACTGCCGCCATAGCGTCAACAACATGCATTGCTTCATTTGCTTCTTTTTTGTACCCGTTAAGCGTAGAAGTAAGAAGCTCTGTCGCCTGTGAAGATTCGATGGCGCCAACTTTTGACAGAATCATTGACGATTCAAGAAGTTGGTTTGTTTCAGCAACAGTTTTACCTTGTCTCCATTAATATTACTCAAATAAATCGCTAGTCTATTTGAGATTCAAATTCACATAAATCATATATTACAAAATGTTTTTCTGATAAGTCATATAATATTTTATCTTTTAGCTTCAACAGAACATCCCTGTTCGGTAATATTTCTTTGTTATGAACAATTCTTGCCACTTTATATCCCATTGATAGCATATATTTATTTCTCTTGTTTTCTTTTTGTACAAATTCTTCTTGAGAAATCCCGCCCAAACGAACATTCAAATCATGTCCTGTGCCGTCATACTCTATTATGATATTATCATTTAATAACATGTCAGCAAAATATATTCCTATTGGCACATTCAGTTTAGCATCATATAGTTTAGCAATTATACTTTGATTTTTGCTAGTAAGAACTTCATCCCCAGAATGGTTTTGTAAATAAGAACTATGAGTCTTTTCCCATATTTCTTTGTTTTGAAGTGGAAAATCGCACCCAAATTTTTTATTGTTGTTCTCAATCATTTTACGTTCTATTTCTGGGTTTCTTAATGAACATTTATTGCCATATTTTCGTAAAGACGATTTAATCATTTTATAAGTCTTACAATCATAACAACAAATGTCGTCTTTTGTCTCTAAATATCTTCTATACGACTTTTCAAAAATCTTACCACAATAATCACACTGAACTTTTATTTTTGTACCAGCGCCATACGGCAATTCTTTTGCTTTTATATCTATATATGTATTTAGCGGCACATCATATCCAATAGATTTGAAGTGTTCGTAATTAAAATTATTAACTCTAATTCTAATTGGTTGATTATCTATATCCATATTCCCTCGTGTTGTGAATTTGAATTTGCTTATGGTTTCCCATAAGATTAGACTATATCATTTAGCAACAATATGTTGCTAACCTACTTTTTCGGGGTAAGCGATTCCCCTACTCTACTTGGTTATATCTCTCGATACCCTTTCGATAGTCGTTGAACGTTCTACTTATAAAGCAGCTTCGCTGCGGATTATCCAATATTTAACATTTTTACTATACCAAACACATTACTGTTTGCCAATATAATATCACTATTATATTTTAGTAGTTAAATCTCTAAGGAATTTCCCGCAATTTAGTAGGTTTATAGTGGCCTCGACGTGTAAGTTAAGCCACTCCGCCGCTCCGTTAGCGATTTCCGTAGTGGTTGCGCCTAGCTCTTTTGCCATTTGGCTATATTGATGTGCCAATTCAGCTGTTTTTTCAGCGCTTTCGCCAGTAACCATCTGAACATCAGTCATGGCCTTATTCAAATCTACGATAGTCTGATACGCTTCTTTAGCACCATCCACCAGCAAATCTACTGCCCTATCGGCCAAAGCCGCTGGCCCAATATAATTATCAAAAGCGTCTTTCAAGGCTTCTCCAAAGGTTTTCGATGTTCTAATACCATCGTCCATCTCTTTGTTAAGCTTGTCTATCGCTAAGGCGCATTCTCTTTCAGCTTCGGCACGTTTTTCAGCTGCAGTTGCCGCCGCATTGGAAGTGTTAAACGACTGCTGCATCAAATCAAGCTGTCGTTCTAATTTGCTAATTTCTTCTTTGAGAGAATTTATATATTTCTCAGTTGATTGATTTACTTCGTCGTTACTCGAATCGACTTTTTTGTTTGTCGCGGCAAGTTCAAGCTTATATTTGTTTACTTTTTTTAGAACTCTAGAATATGCCTCTAACTGCTCGTTGTCATACTTCTCACCAGAGCGGGCGCTATACCCCTTGGCATTTATAGAAGAACTTTCAATTCCCTCTCTGGCTTTCTGCTTTAATTCCTCAGTAGCATGAGTGGCCTCTTCAATAGCACGAATTTGCTTTCTATACATGTCAACTTGTGCTTGAAGTGATTGTATCGTTTCGTTGCTACTGTGATAAGCTTGCGCTTTTTCAAGGTTTGTCTCTGCTACAATAAGTCTATTAAGAGAATCTTCCAGATTGTCGGCAAGCTTCTTTTGTTCAATAGCATCTTGTTCGAGCTTTGCTGTTCCGAGCCTACCGCTTAGTCTGTTAAGTCCTCTATCTTCACCAACGTTATATCCAAGTGTAGCAAGAGTCTCTTTCGTTGACTTAATTTCTGCTTCTATCTCTGAAAGAGATTTTTCCCACTGCTTTTGATATGTGGCCGCGCCAACCTTAGCCGCAGCGTTTATGTTTTCCTGCGTTTCAATAGCGGTTCTATATAAAGACTTTAACTTTTTCTCAACAGTATCAATAGACTGTTCATAGTCCATTGATACGACGGGTTTCGACCATTGTCCGCGTGATGATTCGCGTTGAGAGATATCGTACTTGATGCCACCCTGTGTAAAGCTAGACGTGAGGGTTCTTAACTTAGTAGCTTCGTCAATTGTAACCTTTAGGTTTTTCTGAAACTCTTTTAATGTTGTATTGTCAAATTGAGGAACAATTTTAAGTCCAGCACTCTTAAATATTGTTTGTATTCTCTCTATATCCTTTTTGGCTCCGCTTTCATCTATCCTAGAACCAAAAAGAATATCAATGCGTTTTGCCACTATCTCTCACCCCTTTATCTGTCTAGTTTTACAGATATTATATTTTCAAGCATATCAAAATCTGGGACTTCTCTATCTATCCCGTTTAATGCTGATTCTACTTCCTCTATTGTTGTTTCAATCATATGAACAGGTTCACGCTCATATATAATATGACTAAGATTTTTACCGCCATACAACGTGAACCCTCGTTCTTCAAAACCCTCTATCAGTTCTCCAATATATGGCTCTCCGTCCCAAGTAGAATGTTTACCCCATTCCGTTTTTGTTGGCGGATATGGGGTAATTCTATCCAAGTCAAATCCAACTTCGGCTTCAAACCCGTCTATTGTCTTTCTAGTTGGAGTGCCTCCATTAAAGCCGGGGCCTACAATGGAGTTTAGCATTTCCATTGTTCTATTATACATTTTGGGTTTATAATCTTTATAAACCAATTCAGCCGTGTTCTTTTTCAGCCTTTTAGCTGTATCTCTAGCAATGGCCGTCGTAAAACCTTTAGCCCCTTTAACGAGATAATCAATCAGTTTATCTTCGTCGTCTATAAACGTTTTACCGCCACGAGAAGCATATTTAGCACACAAAAGAACACCCCTTTTCTCACATTATTTCTTTGTCTCAATATCCGCTTTCAGTTTCTCTTTTGCCACCCCAGCTTTTGCTTTTTCAATTTCCGCTTTTGCTATTGGGTCGTTGAAAGCAATGATTTCGGACATTTTATTGACAAGCTCTTTGTCGCCCAGAATTTCCTTAAACTCTTTCAAAGACTCTTTGAGATTATCGCCATTGGCTGATTTTAGCATATCTGACATAAAGTCGTTTCTGCTAAACATCATTGTCTCCATTATGAACTTTTCCATTTTCGTAAAGTCAAGTCCACATTCTTCTTTTATATGGTCGAAAATACCAGAACTTGATAAAACATCGTAGTTCTCAAAGGTAATATCATCATCATCTACTTTTATATTTGTGAACTCAAGCACAACGTTGAAACGCCAAAGCATCTCAGTTTCGGTCACTTTGGTAACCGGGTCCATTAAATCTAAATTCATAGAATTTACTTTGAAAAGATAATTTCTAGCAATATCTCCCTTTTCAAGTATTGGAATGTATCTCCTAACCTTTACTTTATCAGCAAAATTATTACCAGCTTTTACATCAGCAATAATTTCTTTTATCTTGATATTTTTATCCATAAAATCACCCTTGTTTTTCAATGGCTTTTTTGAGCTTCTCAAGCCCCTTCCACTTTTTATCTTTGGCCGTCATATCATTATAGATATTAAACATATCAAATGAACTCCAACCAAAGATTTCGACAACAAGTTCTTGTTCCAGCCCTATCTTAGCTAAATATGTACACAGATAATGCCTGAAAGCATGGGCGTATAAATCAACAGGGTCATGACGCTTATTACTCGGTTCTTCGTCCGTAAGATACTTCTCCCATTGCTTTATCCATACGCGCGCCGTGTCTGGAGTAGCTGGTTGTCCGTCTTTTCTGATAAATAGATAATCATGTGACACACCAAGCTCTTTCATAATAGCTTCGCGTTCTTCTATCCATTTAACATAATAAGGCTCAAATGGCGCTTTTAATATGTATTTATATAATACCTTACCGAGTCGCCCTCTTCCTTTTGTTTTAATCTCATCAGTTGTTTCAAGGAACAAATCTTCATATGCTAAATTATTTAAATCAATCAAATCCGTTGTAAAACGAAACAATTCACTAATTCTAGCACCCGAATAGCACGCAAGAGCCAACAAACAAGCTTGCTGTGAGCTTTGCTCCGCAAGATGATTTAGTAAATTATTGACTTGTGTATCGGTAAGTATAGTTTTCTTTCTAACGGTAGCTTTTGGCTGCTTTTCTATTTTTCTCACTTGATTTCTGAAATCAGGGTAGTCATCATCAAGTACATTCTCTATAAATGTACTAAGACTGTTCAAAGAACTCCAAACGTTAGCATATCTGTTTGGACTCCACTGTAATTCAGACGAGCCATAGTCAAAGAAATCCATCATCTCAGACTTTCTAATATCGGTGAAGAATTTATTGTCATTATATTGAAGATTCCAACAAAAAAATATGTTGAAGTTAGACTTATATACCTTAACCGATGTTTCTGAACGTTTTGTAGCAAAATTCTTTAAGAACCTATCGGCTAATTTTTTGTTCTCTGGATTTATTTGAGAAATCAATTCCTCACTTGTAATAATCTTTTTAAATGTCTTTCTAGCCATATGCTCACCACCTTTTCCTTTTATTCCGGTAAAATAAGGGACGCACAAACCGTGCGTCCCTTAAACCCATTAAAATCTGACTGGCAATGCCATAAGGTCATTAACCTCTGACTTTGCGTAGCTATTTCCGCCCATAGCGACATATAGTTCCCATGCTTTAGCGACATCACTTTTGGCTCTCGAAGTAATATATCCAAGCGGCATATATTTGTGATATATGTTGTCTATTTCACTTCTAAGCATAAATATGTCTCTTTCTTGCGCTCTAGCCGTATATTCTTTATATCTTTTAACGTGGTCGTCTAATGTGTTTTTTAAATCCCCTATGAGTTTTTCTCTTTCTTCATTTTTTTTGCTTTGCTCATCTAGTGTTTTATTTACTCTATCAATTTCTAAAGCTTTTTTGAGCCATTTTACAATAGCATTTCTGGATTTGGGAAGTATTATTGCCAACAAAGCAATAATAGTGGTAATTTCACCAGCTATACTTGAGGCAAGTTTTAATATTTCTGCCATTGGAACCCCCCCCCTTATTTTATCACTTAAATTGAATCAGTGTTAAACTGCTTCTGAAGTTCCAACGACAGCAACATTAATGCTAGATGGTACATAGCCAACAATTGCTTCATCTACTTTGGCTTCTCCGATTAAAGATGTACCATACGTAGAATATTCATAACCAACAACGGCTTGACCAACAATAGCTTTACCTACCGTAGCATCTTTATTGTAGTCTCCACCGCCACCAGATTCACCAACGTTGATATTGTTAAACCCACGGATTATATTATAGTAAACAACCCTAAAACCATATTGAGGCAACATTAAATCACCCCATTAATATGAGATTGTAATATTATAGGCTACTGCTGTGTCAAAAACAACTGAAAATACCCCTCTGGCATCAAATGTAAGTCCAATGTCAGGTTCAACAAGAACAGGATTTCTGCCATTTATACTTACTTTACATGGCGCTTTAACTTGAATAGCCATTGTTCCAACAGAAATATTAGCCCTAAGCTCCTTGTTGATGTCGTTTGCTTTTATCTCGGCTACCATGGCTGGAATAATATTTTCGTTCGGAGTTGCTGTAATTTCAAAATATCCATATCCAGCAGGAGTCCCAGCTACTGTAATAAACATCTAAGTCCCTCCTTATTTTACACTTACAATCTTATCTTTGTTAAAAGAGTCGCCTGTATATTCAATTTCTACTTTATCCGTATAAATACCTTTTATAAAAACAGAACAGATAGTGCCATCTTTTTCATACGACACAGAAGTTAAGTTTTTGGAGGGTTTAGAATAGTTTACGGTAGCAATAATCTTTTTCGTTTTTGGAGCCGCTTTCTTAGGTTTGGGTAAAGCCTTAACGTCCTCCAAAACAACATTATCTTTGTCCATCTTTATCACCATCTTTCTGGCTGTTTTCAAATTCATTTTTTGTGCGACAACCATATTTGTTATATGTGTCGCTCATAATTGGCTTCTTTAAAGTTGGGCAATATCTCCATAGCCCACATGTTTTATTGTCAATTGTACAAACTAAATTTTTGTGTAATATATCAGATTTATCCACAGAATACGGGCACATGCTATCACTCCAACGTAAAAATAAGGGACTACCATACGGTAGTCCCTTAACTCGAATTAGCCAGCAGGAGCGGTAGTTACAGTAATAGTGATTTCACTATTATCAGTAAGCGTTGCCTTACCGCCAGTTACTCCACCGGCCTCGTTAGTATACAGTTCAATCGCTTTAATGGAAGCACCAGCAGCGCCAGTTGCACCCGGTGTACCAGCTTCGCCAGCATCACCCTTTGGCCCTTTAATGTTGACAGGGTCTGGGTTATCTAAACTTCCGTTATTTGTCCAGCTAAGTTCACCCTCTGGAGAAACAGCAGGAGTAAATACAGCACCAGGGTCGCCTTTAGCGCCATCCGCCCCAGGAGCGCCGCCAGTACCGTTTGTACCAGCTGCTCCTTTAGGGATGACAAAATCGAGAATAGCGGCACTTTCAGTACCAGAATTTGTCACAGTTGCTTCCGTACCAGCTTCACCAGTCGTAACGCTACCAACAGTAACGGTGGCAGCCGAACCAGCGGGGCCTGCTGGCCCCACCTGTTCATTGGCCACACCGTTTTCTAATTTATTGAGCTTATCTGCGGTGATAACATCACCATTAGCCCAAACAGTAGGTGTATATGCCATTATTATTCAGCTCCTAACTATCAATTAACCAGCAGCAGGAACGGTGATGTTAGCAACAGCCTCTACGCCCACCTTGTTCTTAATGGAGACAGTAACGGTCGTGTTGCCCTCAGCAACGCCAGTTACAACACCTTCCTGCGAAACAGTAGCTGTACCGTTAGCGGCGGAAGTGAACGTCAAATCCTTGTAGGGCGGCTTGAAAGCAGCGCCATTAAGGGGCAAAGCATAAACACTAAGCGTAGCCGTACCAGTCGTAGTGGCAAGCTCAATATCACTATCCTCAATAGCAAGCGCGAACACGTTATCATACCAAGAACTACCTGAGAGTTGCTCCGTGATAATAGCGTAGTAACCACCGTCAGAGCAGTCTGCAGACGGATTGTCCAAAGCAGAACCAGCAATCGGGGAGTTAGCAACGCCCGTAGAAGTCATAGACAGCTCCATAGAACCATTAAACTGGAATCGAGGAACGAGAACCTGAACAATACCAATCTTAGAAGAATTGTTCACGTCATTTTCTCCGCGTCCGCCAGCACGATACAGGTTGGCAGTCATAACCAGAGTAACCTCGCTCGGAATGAACGAAGAAGAAATTGTAATCTGACGAGCAGCATTATCTGTGCTGATATACTTCACACAGTAGATATCTCCCTCTTTGGCACCAGCAACTGTAAACGCTTTTCCTGTAAAAGTAATCTTCTGATAAGCGTCAGAACCCGGTTTGGCCGCCCAACCAATCGTACCGTAAGACTGATACACAGCAGGGGTACCAGTGATAGTGCCAGAGCCACCAGCGCCAAGCGTAACTTGCTCTGAAGTAAACACATCAGCAATCTGCTGAATAGCAGAGCCGGTCTGGAACGCGAAATACTCAAGCTTAAACAGAACGTCTGTCAAGTTGATGTCAAACGTGCTTGTATGATAATACTTACCGAGCAACTTAGCACCGGGGCCACCACGGACTTCCTCAGCCGTAGAACCAACAGTGATAGAAGAATCAAGCAATGTAGTAGCCGTAGCAATAAGCTGGTCGCCTACAAGCATGTCAACAGTAGCAGCACCAGCCAAAAATTGTCTTGACATATAAGTTTCCTCCTTATTTAATTTACACTATTTATTTTATTTTGGAACTGAGAATAGTCAACAACACTGTCGCCAATGTTTCTGTTATCCTCAACCAAATAGTGAGTTATTTCTTGTTTAAACTCAACAAACCCTGATAGACTTGCCTGTTTAAGAATGGTGTAATGAAGTTTTTTATCAATCATTTCAAGGGCAATAAAGAACTTTCTAATTGTCATTTCTTTAACTTCTTCCAACGTCAAAGAACTTCCAATCACTACTGCCATCATTTGTTTTTCTATGTCACATGGGGTTTTCCCTTTATTCCTGATTTCATCCGCTTTCTTTAAATCGGCTTCCAACTCTGGGTTGATATATTCCTCTTTATAGTCGGGGATGTTTTGAACAAGTATAAATTTTCTAAACTTGTCAAATTCTTTTTTATGTAATACTACCCCATCAATCTCAATGAAACTCTTTTTCTTTCCATCTACTCCATATCTTATCTCCGCACCGTCTTTGTTTGTAACCAATAGAATTAAACATTCTAAGAACATTTCATTTATATTTGGCTTCCCCGGCTCTTTTTCTCGTTCTTCCATTTGCATTAGATATATGATATAGTCTAAATATGACATAGAAATAACTTTTGGGTCGTTTGTTGAGTTTTTGTTTATTTTCAAAATTGACGAACAAACATTAAATGTGATATAGTCTCGCATCTTGACTGGATGAAGCACCAGTCCATCGAACAGTTCAACAGGTTCATCATTAATGACCGCCTGTCTATATGGTATTAAAATATCGTCAACCATGTGTAAAAGGTTCCAATTCTCCGTATTTCACAGACATTGTGATTTGATAACCCCAGAAATATCTGTTGTTGAATATGCTTGAACGAGCCGCATTGTACATGCTTTCTCTGGCGTCGAAAAACAACTTACCAACGCCATTGATTTCTTGGCCGTTTAACGTCTTTAAGACTTCTTCAACCATTACTTCAACTCTACTCTTACACCCATCTATATTAACAAGCTTTGTATGCGTTATACAATCAATATTAATATCAATTGTGGACATACTCCTGTTGTTAGGATTGATAGTATATGAATATATTCTAAGTTGGCTTGTTTGCTCTGTGAAAGCATCATCAACGAACGGGCATCTATACACATTATAATGTTCTGAATCACCAACACCGTCATAAATCATCTTACGCTTTTCTTCTAACGTGAGATTAGGCTTAGACAAAGCATCTGGCGTATCATATTTCAAAAGCTTCCATATGTTCTCATTCTGCGTCATAAGATAGCCCAGAATGTTATAACACAAGTCGGAAAAACCAGTAAATTTATTATAGGCTATCCTATCTAAGTCGTAAACCATATTAGTATAGCCCCCTTAAATCAATAGTTACCTGCTTAGAAACTCCACCGCCTGAACACGTCACAACCAACGGCACTGTTGACTTTCCAAGACACATTACCGAGAATGTGTTTCCGTCAATTACTTCAAATTTATATCTGTTTGGATTCGCACCACTTGTACTAAATACAAATTCCACATCTATCGGTTCTTCGTAGTCATAAGAATCACGACAACCACATGATGTAACATATCCATAAGCCGAACATGTATAAGTCTGTTGTTCTCCTTGATATAGCTTCACCGGATACGGCTCTATCACTATCGCACCGATGTTTGTTTCTGATTCGCCAACAACCGAAGTTCCAACAATGGCCTCACCAACAAGGCTTGTGGCCTTATCGCTTGGTTTTACTTCTTCATAAGGCTTATATATACCTTTATATCTAGACATATTAGCGATACAAAGCTCAAAATCATCATCAGGAGAAATAGCGTCAACATACATTTCAAACTCAATTAACGGTACAGATTCACCAATCGTAGTATTACTACGAAGATAATCCTTGACTGATTTAATCTTAAACACTTGATTATCAAGAATGAACCTATCGTTTATATTTATGCCTTGAGTTATATCATTGTTTTGTGCTGTTACAACAATCGTCCCTTGCGGAATTTCGACAGAAGTGTTATAATAGATATTGGCGTATTTAATTGAGTAACCAACAATACATGGTTCTCTTATAATACATCCATTACTATTAATTAAGTTTAACGTGTTATTGCATCTTCTGATAATAGCAGATTGTGTGTTATAATGATAGTTGTCTGTATTAGTAGTAATCCAAACAGAATTATTAAACCAATATCTTTCACCCATAGTCCTATGCGAAAAGACATCGAAGAATTTTAAGTCTTTAAAGTCGTCACCAAGGTTTAACCCCGTTTTGGGGTTAATGGCATGGCAAACACGACATACCAAAGGAGTGAAATCTAATGTCCCACGAACAAGCTCTTGCCCTATCTCATAAGTGTTGCTCGCATATTGATATGTCTCATTTATTTTATCTTGTAAATTCTGTTCGTAGTATCGTACACTTTCGACATAGTTGGTTGGAGTGTTAAATGTGGCAGCTTTTATTCCTCTTAAATCGAGAGCCATATTATCACTCCTTCCAATTGCTCAATATTCTATCCAATATACTGATTGACTTCAATACCGCATGTCTAACATCAGAATGAACAATGTTATTTACAAGCAAAGCATTAAGTTTGAATCGTATTTGATGTATCTCTGAAAAGTCCTCATTTCCACTCAATTCAAATATCAATGACTTTACATAGGTTTCAAAGGAGTCTATGTCGTTTTCATATACATATAATACATTAAACACTCTATTTACAAGGTCAGCATAATATTTTTTTATCATGGGTATAACCTCTGAATAGCCGCATCCCATGCATATTTTGTCATACGCTTAGTAACAGTCTCTCTATTCACAATATACCAACTTGATTTTGAAGTTGTTGCTGAAGATACTGACGTAAGTTTAAAGTCTGTATCGCCAAGCAACCTGACAATATCAAGCTTATCATTTTGAATGTATTCCGACCAAGCTGCCATAATGAACTCAGAGAGAATATATTCTTCCATCGGATAAAGATTGACATTCCAGTTGCCAACATAATAAATATTGACTATAACCTCAGCACCATCAAATGGGGCTGGGTCAAGCGTTACTGTTGGTATCCCCTTGGTATGAGATTTGCCAACAATCGCTTTTCCAACCTCCCCACCAGCAACATCAGTATATACGCCTTTTACTTTGTTGCCGTCAACAGTATATTCAAAAAGACAATCATCAATCAAAGAAGCATCGGGCGCGTCAGTTAATGTAAATTGCTTATTACTCCCGTCACCTATAAAGGTTTGAGAATAAAATTTAGGAGGAACCCTGTCGTTCACACGTTTTTGCGCCGGAATTGGATTTGTGAAAAGAGAAATCGCATTCTCCAAGAAATTATACATAACTTGGCTGAACATAACAGTGTCATTTTCTAAAAGATTTTTTAGAGTAGGGTCTTTGAACTCTGTTATGGCCCTTTTGTATACAGTAAAATAAGATGTCCCGGCCACAAACTTTCCCCCTTATTCTTCTGTCCCCTCGTTTAACAAGTCAGACATGAACTGTTTCATAAAGCCTTTTGTTTTCTTATTTAAAATCTTGACTTTTTCAAGATTGGAATATCCCGACTGTTTTGCTTCGTAGCGTTTAATCCACGTCTGCGCCAAACGGAGAGCCATCGGATAAGACAAACCATCAACGATACGTTTGAACTCCGCCATAGGCAGGTTAGCAATTCGAGCGTATTGAGAAGCAGACATGGGGATGTCCATAATCTCAAGCCCAAATTCATCTACCATATCGTCGCAGTCACTGCCCAACGTGAAAATACCACGCTCAAACCAGTCTCTATAACGGGATGTAATGTCTTGCATTTCTGCGAATCTAAATGTTCTACGTTCACCAAATTTTGTGAAACGAATTTCATTGCCGTTCAGCTTAATCGTAGACGGCAACGACGGATGACATTCACACAAATGAATCAATGTACACGGCCTATCCATCTTTGAAACGCCAATATTAGACGTTGCTACTTCTCCGTTCGATTGAGCGGTAAGTTTATTAATCTGCGCCGTTAAATTCGCAATCATTGCAAGCATATCTTCTGTTGTCATACCTGACGAAGCAGAAGTAACAGTTTTATCTTCCGCACTATCATTATTCTGCGGTACAGCCTTTTTAGTAGTAGGCATAGTATTGTTCTCCTTTTATTCCTTTTTCTCATTTAATATATGGGGGACTCAAAAGAGTCCCCCTATTATATTACTCAATTACGCGCCAACGCCCGTAATAGCGCCATACTTAGAGGCAGCGATAAACGTTGTGCCCATTCTAAGCGTCAGGCTAATGCCCATTTCCTTGTCAGGAGCTTCAGTCGGAACAATGTCCGTAGTCAGAGCGCTGCCCTCGAACACGAGCTTCACCGGCTTGTAACCACCATCAGCAAACAGATAGATTGTAGAATCTGGAATACCAGTCAGCGGAGTGGTGTTGACAGTATTGGGCAGAAGAATCTGCGGAATACGCACAAGGTCAACATCCATGAACGTGCCCAAGTGGCCAACGCGTGCCCATTCCTCGCCAAGGCCCATCTGCAGGTTAGCATTCGTAGTACCAGAAGGAATCACGTTGCTAAGAGCAGCCAGAGTACCATAAGCGCGAATCTTCGCACCGCCGTTAGCGGCACGCAGGATTTCAGCCAGCTTCACGAATGTAGAAGTGGAGAAACCGTTCACGATATAGGAAGTACCAGCGTTAGCAGTGATGTTAGCGCCGATAGCCTGAATCACCATCTGGGTGATATAAGCATTGTAAGAAATGCCTACTTTGTACACGAACTCACCAAGGTCGAACATGCCAGCGGCAACCTGATACCAGTCAACAGCAGTCATAATGTTGTAAGGTTCGGGGTTGACGGTGATTTCGTTGTTGTACGTTCTCTGGACAGAACCGTGAAGAATACCCTCAGCCAGACGGGTCACAAAGAACGTATCATTGGAGTTCACTTTGAAGCGAGCAGTATCGCCCCAACCGATGTTGGCAACATCAGCGAAGTCCATGAAAGAAGTGGAAATCATAGCCGGAACAACCGGAGTCATAATCTGTGCCAGAACAGCAGCAAACGTGCGCTTGAAAATGGGGTCGTTATGTACGTTGGGGTTAGCAACATCCGCCAGAGCAAAGTTCTCAACGTTGATGCCGCCAGCACGCTTCGCACTATACTTAGCAATCTTCTCAACAACCATATCGTTCAGTTCCTTGCGGCTGTCGATAGTGGTGTCATTGATAGCGGCAAAAAGGTCCTTCTTGGAATCCTTCATGCGCTCTGCCATGTACTGTTTAGCAACTTTAAAACCGCCCTCAACAAGAGCCTTCTGCTCGTCATCGAGCATAGAGAAGTTCTTGTCGGAAGTATTTAAAGCATAGAATTGTCTAATGTTAGCCATAATTCTATTACCTCTCTTTCCTTTCCTTTAATTAGTTAGCCATGACGCAAAGCATATAAGCCTGTACGCCATCATCTGTTACCTTGCCATCAACGCCCTGAGACACGATATACTTGCTAATAACCTTAGCATAGCAACCAGTAGCAGCGGCATCAGCAGCGGGTGCCCACTTACCAGCGTCACCGCCAGTAGCAAGAACAGCATACTGCCCAACAGTCAGAGCGGCTGTGCAGTTTTCCTCACCAGTAGCAAAAGTGTCGTCCACAACCAGCTTGCGGAAACGCACGGGCACGCCAGCTTCGGCAGTCAGGCCAATCGTCTTGTAACCCATACGATAGGTCACGCCAGCACCAGCAGCCGTAGGAACGGTCGGGAGGTCAATAACGCCAACGCCAACAGCAGTAGCAGCGGCAGGAACAGTAGCAGCACGAGTGTTGAAATCAACAGGAGCAGAATCCGCAGCAGAAGCGGCGGTAAACGCGCCCAGATACACGGGGTCTTTAACAAAATCACCCAGAACAGCAAGCTCACCATCATAGCAAGCAGCATTAGCCTCATCGGCCTGGAACATAACAGTCTGAAGCTTTGTGTCAACGTATTGAGACTCCATTCTCACAGGCTGAAAAAAGTGTTTATTAGCCATAATTAGTTTTCCTCCTTAAATTTTAGCCAGCTTGTCAATCAAAACATTTTTCTTTGACGCGCTGGGTTCAGTTTTATTATTAGAAAGGCCGAAAGAAAGTTTCTGCTCTTTTTTGGACATTTCTTTCTTTTCTTCTTTAGAAGCAAGATACTTTCTGTATGCTACTTCTTTGGCAAAATCTTCAACACAAGCAAACTTGCCCTCGTCGCGCATCTTAACAAGCTCCTCATGTGTCTTTTCGTCCATATCTTCGTTTTCGTCGGCAAGGATAGCGTCAGTATCTTCCTTGAACTGAGCCATGCGAATTTCCTCTAACTCTTTTTCAGCAGCTTCACAGCGTTGAGCCATTTCGCATTTCTCTTTCTCAAGAGCTTCCACTTTCTTTCTCAGTTCCTCTTTTTCCTCGTCGTCGTCTTTGTCGTCCTCGTCGTCGGCTTCATCTTCGTCATGCTCGTCAGAAGTATCTTCCGCCTTATCGTCGGCTTCCTCGTCATCTTTATCTTCATCATCAGCATAATCGGTTTTATCGCCATCGTCACGAGTGGTCAAGTCAACAGAGCGTCCAGTGAGTTCATCCCAAGCGAACTCGTCTCCCTCGGCATAATTCTCAGCAAGCTCTTTATCAACCTCGAACAAACAAAGTTCAGATTTGTCCTCAGCCATTTCTTCTTTGTCACAATCGCACTCTTGAGCAAAAGCAAGTTTGCCATTATAAAGTCCGAGATAAGCAAAGCCAGAAATTTTGGCTGCTTCAATAAATTTCTTCATCTTTTCCTCCTTTTCTGACTTCACCAGTCCAAGTCTTTTACGAATTGTTAAAGCCTTTTTAGCAATACTTTCGTCATATTTCTCACCGTACTGTTGTGCGCTCAACAGTCCGCCAGCATTATAAACGAATTTGCCATTTTTATATTGCATAACCGGATATTTGAGTTTTTCAGACGGAGACTCCTCCCAGCCATCCTGAACATCAAGATATACCGATTTTACAAGCGTTTTATAGTTCCTAGCTTCTAAGACAGTATTCCTAAGTGACGTTTTGTCAACGCCTCCCCAAGAATCATCCGAGACAGCCTCTTTAGATTTGTCTACCTTAATTGGTTTACCTGTTCCATATTCGTCTTGTTTAGCAAATTCTTCACTCGAAGAATCAGACGTAACACCATATTTTTCAAGTATATCCGAAGAATATGTCGCTTTATCACTGGACATAGCAAATCTAAATTTGGACTTATAAGAGTTGAATGTGTTAGAGTTTTCATAGCCATCAAGCACCAAGTGTGCCCCCTCTATACCCTCCTCGATAAGATTACCGTTTCTATCTTTACCTAATATGGTAATACCTAAAAACTTCCACACTCTAATCTTTTCAACACCAGCTTCTTCCCACGAATCAACTGCTTCTATTTCGACGCTCACCTTTTTAGTAATTTGACGTTTAATAACATCAATAAGACGTTTATTGTATTCAACCCAGATATAGGCTGGATTAATGACAACCCAGTTTTTACCGTCAACTTGTTCAACATAAATCTCGGCACTCTCTGGAATTACACCAACAGGCTTTTCAGCGCCATCATAATCATAGTCGTAGAAAACATCACCATATTGGTCAATATCTACTCTAGAATTATGCTCCTCTGTATCGCCCATACTTTTATTAAAGTAAGCAAGAATAGGTTTATTATAAATTGTGGGAATGGATTCCTCAAAACCCTCTCTTAGAAACTCTGAACCGTTTCTATTGACTGTATCAGAAATAGCATATAGTTTGAGTTTCAGGAAATCACCATTATTGATTTCCTCTATATCTATTTTAGATACAGGTACTGAAAACACTTTCGGCATCCAATCACCACCTCTCTATGTAATACAAATTATTTTCTCTTAATACCAAAGAACTTATTGATATGAGAATCCATCTGCATCCATTGAACAGGTGTGTCACCGTTCATCTCAACATAATCCACAAAACCAAGCGCCATTTCAGTAAACGGTACAAGCTTTCTAATGAACTTATCAAGATATTTAAGTGTTTGTTTATCATCTTCTGCGATTGCCAAGTCAATAACTTTACCAACTTCTTTTTCAAGAGCAACCATAAAGTCAAGCAACGAAGCAAACATAGAAGTTAAATTATCATATTCTTCCATATGCGCCGCAACGGCTGGCCTATGAAGATATGAGTTGCGAGCAGCAGCATATTCTGCTATATCATCAGCAATAACCGGAAATTCGTGTGCCAGTTCATAATGAATAATATCAGAAGTTCTTGGCATAACAAATTTTACACCAAGCTGTGTAACGACATTGTCACAGATACTGTTTCCAGTAAAGCACAGTCCATACAACCCGGTGAGTGCCGATTCCATTCTATCAGAAATCAGTTTCAAGATAACTCACCCTCTTTTATAAATTCTTTATATTCACTCTCTGTCATTTCAATCTGTTCTTTGCATATTTTGCAAATACCTTTGACTTTTTGCGGATATACACCAGTCCATTTCTTGTGTGAAAAGATTATGGCTGAACGTCCGCTTGAATCAACATGCTGACAGTCTTTTTTGTTACTCATAGTCGTTATGATGTTCCTCTATATAAGATTCTTTACATTCTTCGCTACAAAACGGATAATATTCATCCGATATTTCTCCGCCACATACAGCGCAATGTTTTAAAGAGAAGCGAGTATCAGAAGTGTTTGTTCCTGAATCAACACTATTCGCCGTATTATCATTCTCTATCTTATCTAAATCCATTTTTGGTCTACCAGAAGTTTTTGTGTCTTTGTTAGACATTCCAAAGGTATTAACAAGAGGTTTGAATTTATCATAAATCCCAGAACTCTCAACCCACTCAATATCCGTTATAGCATCTAAAAGTGACTTGTCGTGATAAGACAAATACTTTGGCAGAAGTTCTACTTGTCCCATAGACAGGCTCTTTTCAACTGCAGCCACTTCGTCCTTTTCGCTAAAGGCGTCACCGTGAATATAGAACTGCCAACGGAATTTCAAGTCCCCAAGATTGTACATCTTTTCAAGGGTTATATTACACGCCCAAGCAAATTGGTCGTACATTCTATCAATAAATCTTGTCTCTATAACCTTACCAGCGGCAACTTGAGCAACCGATGGCTTCTCTGTTGTCGTCATAAGCGTAGAAGCACCAGACGTATTGATAAGCTGTTGTAATCCCTTATTATAGATTTCACCTGCGTTTGGAATTTCTTGGAAGTGATAAAGAACGTTGTTCTCAGACGGAACAATATTATATGTTGTTCCCGGAGGCATACTAGAGTTTACTTTCTGCTCAAAAGCATTAACTGCTTCTGGTGAAAGTCTAAAGTCGTCTGTATAGTTTCCAGATTTATTATCATCATGCAATGGCATTACGCCAAGAAGCATTGAATAAAGTGGAACTGTCAAAAGCTGTTGCTGCAGTAACGAATAAGACGCTAAGTCCTGCGCCTGTAACAACAGAGAAGCAAACGGAGATATTTGTAAATCGTCAGATTCTGTGAATGAGAACACAAAGCATTCATCAGCAGGAAGCTCTTTCCAATAGAACCATGACATAGTGTCTTGATTGTATTCAACAACAACATCCTCTGGCGTTTTATATGGGTCAATCCATCTATGTCCTTTTTCATCCACAGTCGTTGCGTCCATTAATTCGGCATAATACTTTGTGAATATAGCCGGGAATTGTCCAAGTTCTGTGCCGGCCTGCCAGAAGTAGGCAAAGTTAAAGGCAACTACTTCGTAACTATCAGTAGAATGTTTGATAATCTTATACCAATCGCTCGGAAGAACTTGGAAGTGAACGTAGTTCACTTCCTCTTTATCTGTTGTACTATTATAAGATTGCCTAAGATAATATGCCCTCTTGCCCTCTGGGATAACCTCTGCCACAATCCTACGAAACTGTTTTTGCGGATTGAGTTTCTTTTGCCACATATCGACAAGCTTCCAGTCCGACTTAAAACGAGGGGTATTCATTTCCTCTTTCTTAACATATCTTGGCTCTATATAACTTCTATACTTTAAGATTCCCTCATAAAGCATTTGAAGTCTATAAAGAGGATATGTGAGATAAATCATGCTATGAGTTGCTTCACGAAGCAAGAACTCATTGTTTTCAGGATTCTTTAATGATTCTTCTATTTTATCTCTATCGGTGAAAGAAGAACGCGTAGATAGTTGTTTAATTCTAGAATTAAGGAGATATGGGTCGTTTACAAAACTAGCACCGACATTAAGCATATATCCACCGGGATATACACCACCAAAACCAGCACCAACAGGGCTGCTAAATACCTGTTTCCAACGGTTTTCAACTTGTTGAACGCTTACTGGCTGGCTCGACGCATTGTTTTGTTTCTGGCTGCTTGTCGGCTTTGTGCTTTGTGTTTCTCTTTGAACCTGTCTTGCCATTTACCTTAACCCCCTCCTTTCTTCTCTTTTCTTCTATGGCATCCAAATATGCCAGAATCTCTCTCATTCTGCTTTGTCCTTCATCACTCTGCTCGAACTCCCTTAGTGCTTTCATGGCCAACTTTTCAGTACACCAATTTCTAACGAGTTCAGAACACGTTGACAAATTATAAGACGGACCTATTTCTTCAATAAGCCCGCCGCTAAACAAGGAGCGCATTTCTTCAAATGTCTTGTCCGTATCTAAGAAAAAGTCTTTTGCGCTATAACAATAATCTCCGACTCTAGCCATAGTGTCCATTAGTACACGATACTCTGGTCGATTGTCGTCTTTGAAAGATATTTTATAAATCATCTTCTCATTCCAAATCCAGCTAATTTTCTAATATTTGATGCGAAAGGATTGTTTACACCATTTTTTCTTGAGTAATTCTTTGAAGAAACATAGTCGCTTATATTAACACTCTTGTTAATAGCAATTAAATCTTCTTCAAGTTGATTTATAAAGTATAATCCATAAATCATACTGATTACTCTATCCTTACGGCCATTCTTTTCGTCGTATACCCATCTTCCACTAGGCAACTTGACAATTTGAGTCTTAATTGCTTCATCAACCAATTGCGTTGTATTAGCAAACGGGCCAAACATGTTGTTTGCCCTGTCTCTCATTAAATTGTCATTACTCGTTTTCATTGTTATATATTTATATCGCTTATTAAGTTCCTGAACAGCTGTATCTTCTTCGACAAGCAAAGAGATTCGCTTTCTTTGGAACTCAAGCTGCGCTATAACAAGCATATTATACTGCATAGCTGATGCGCCTGCACCAGAAATCTGTATTGGGAACAACACAGGTTCTGCGTTTGGGTCTGAAATACGCATATCGTACTTATCAACTTTGTTCATAGTTTTCCAACCGGGGTATCTGCGATTGCGCACCATGTCTTTTGTGATATTACCACAAGCGTTTATTGTTTCAATACCAATAGCGCCACCAGCATCAACCACGGCATAGTCACATTCTAAGTCATAAAATAGCTGTTTTAGCCTTATAACCTGTTGGTCTAGGTTTACGCCACCCATTACCTCAATATAGGCCAATTCTTTATCATAATATTCTATGTTTTCAATACATCTGAATACAGTGATAACTGTCAAGTCGTTCTTTCTACCAGCGCCAACAGCGATATCCATGCTTATAACACGAATTTCTCTTGGTTCTTTCTTCTGATAGTATGGTAATGCCCTTAGAATACCTTTACATTCTATATATTCATCATCAGTTGGAGGTAACAATGGAACCCTAAGCTGTCTAACGCTGTTCACTTCATCAAAAGTAAACATAGCGCTTTCAGATTCACCATGCGGAATAACCTCGAACTCCATTCTAAGCCCACTAATATCAGCGTTCCTATCATGGAACTGATTTTCAATATATGACTTTCTAATTATACCAGCTTCAATTGCGAATTGATACGGCAACGATATAGCACACTTTGACGTATCGCCCTCTGCTATACACTCACAATAATATTTAAAGTCTTGATAGCTCCATTCGTCTTTATACCCGATAGAAGTAAGATAGATTGTAGAGTTGTGTTCTCTTTCTTCCATATACTTCGAGAATCGAGTATCCATAGCCCATGGCTGGTCACGATTGGATTTTGTCAAGAAGGGAATAAGAACTTTTTGAATTGTAATTTTACTCATAAGGCGGCTTTCGTCCAATATAAGAATATTAGCACGAGCGCCACGAGCGTTGTCCGAACATACAACAGCTTCAATTGTAGAGCCGTTAAGGAATGTTATTTCAGCGGAGTCTTTACCAATAGAGATATGTTCTATTTCTCTTTCTACGTTTGGCCTGCCGCTTTTTATCTCATATGCTTTTTCTGTGAACAGAACTGCCTGATGCATGGTTGAAGATGCTACTTTAATTGTAATACCGGGATATAATATACACTTTGCTATACAGTAAACCATTGTTAAGAACGACTTACCAAGTCCACGAGAAGCAAAGAATATAAAAGAATTATCCTTTTTACAGCTTGGGGAATCCATTAAGTAAAGGAGTATTTGCTGGAAAAGCTTAACATTAACACCCATATACTCCAAAACGAATCTATGAATGTTAAGTCTCCAATAATCTATCCACTCGTTAAAGTTTCCCCAAAATTGTGAGGATTTAGTCTTTTTCATTTGCCTCACCAACCTCTACTGGCGGAGACTGTTCTTCGGTATTCGATGGCCCTACGAAATCAACCGTATAATCTTTGTAGTTTTCTTCAAAGTCTTTTACATACTCACTATCTCTACAAAGCGTCTTAGAGATAGCCCCAGCAATAGAGCGCCAAAACTTTTCAAAGCTATCAACGTCTTTGAACGCTTTGTTCTTTGTTATAATTGGCCCCTTTGCTTCGGCAGCTTTAATAAACTCACCAAGAGATGTGAATTGTGATTCACCAGTAGCAGTAGCCGCTTGTTTCTTAGGAGTAAGTTCAGCGTCTTTCATCAAAGCCTGAAAGCTTTTAACCTTGTCTTTAGCATTTCCGCCCTTTTCACGGGTTCTTACAATTGAAAGCTCCTCATAACATAGCTGCATGACAAGTTTTTCTCTTGATAATCCATCAATTTCACACTTATCATACCACTCGTCATATTTATCTTCAAGCCAGTACAAGTCTTTATCTTCAAAATTCCCCCATTTTTGTCTAAGATTAGAAATAGAGGCATATTTACGAGAAGTTATATCTTCTTCGTCGTCCGGCTGTGAATAAACATCGTCATAGATTTGTGCAAATGTGGACTTCGCTACAATATCTCTAAATGGTTCTCCATGTAAATTGCTTTTGCAGAACTCCTTATCTGAATCAGGGATTTCGCCTGTATAAAGCCATAATGACACATCGGACAAAAAGTTCCCAATGAAACTTCCTTTAAGGACGTCTCTTTTACCGTCTGGTGTATTATAATAGTCAATATACTTATTTATAAACTCTGATATAACTGGCATATCAATCTTTTGACAAACAACCACCAAAGACTCTTTTACACCATACTCTTTAATATATCTTTTAAACAGTTCATTCAAGCAACCTTTGCAAATTGGAGACGTTCCGTCAGACACATCTGAATATGTTGTGTAAAACTCCGTCTCTCTGTCTTTGAACTTGCCACACTTACTACACTGTTTAAATGTAACTGGCACTATGTAGACTGGCTGTCCTTTTATACTTGTTAGCCTTTCTCCGAAATACTCTTGAGCGTACATTCCATACGCACGCATCTTTTCATCAAGTTCTTTTGGAAGAACTCTATATATGCTTGGGTCGCCATATTGAATCATATTGTCAATTGCTTCTTTAATATCAAGAATACAATCAGATACAACACCATCAATGGTATTATCTATGACTCCTGCTTTGTTATGGTCAACCTTATATTGTTTCAGTAGAGCAATTTGAGCCTTGCTTGGCGCTCCGCGATTGGCACGTCTAACACCATCAGCACCACCAGTCATGGCTCTACCCATGTTCCTTTTTCCTACTTCTTTAGGCATTTACATACCCTCCGCTTTTTCCGTTTTTTCTATTGGAGCTGATGTGGAGACTCGAACTCCAAACCTGCTCATTACAAGTGAGCTACTCTACCAATTGAGTTACACCAGCAAACAAAATCCCCCGTATCCATAAAAAGATACGAGGGTTTTCTTTATAATTTAATAACTGTATTAATTGTCGTCTTAATACCAGTATCGGCATCTACAATAAACGCTTGATTCTTGCGCTCCGTTTGTACATATCCCTGCTGGTTAGACCAACGCGACCACCCGCTAATTGTCGGGAGGCGGAGAACTTCAACATAACCCTTTTTACTGTAAGCCATCTGTGTGTGTAGATGTCCCAAAAACCAAATCATTGATTTACAAGAACTCCACATATCATGCGCTTCAACCGACATAATCTCTAAAGCCTTATCTGGCTTCAAATCATGCGAAACACCCATGATTACACTTCCAAACTTAAAGTATTTTCTTTCAGCCGGGTCGCCATATATATTGATTCGCTCATCATTTCTGTAATACGCTTTAAGAACATTCATAATACCATACATGCTATGATAATCGTGATTGCTTACTGCATATACAACATCAACAGGAGCTATTGTGGCAAGTTTGTTGATACCATTGATACAAAGTTCAATCGCCTTATCAATAATCGTATGCCACTGGTTGGAACAATCTTGTGGCGTTCCTTTTGTAGTTGTATTATTGATATTATCAGCATTGATAAAGTCATTGCCTATAATGAACATAACTTTCTCAAACTCTGTATCACCGACTTCTGACATTACATCATCTATCGCATAGTAATATAATGCCTCTGCCATTTCAAGATTATAGTCGTTTCCAGAAACTTTCTTCTCCGAAAGAAGTCCAAGGTGTAAATCACTAATTGGGACTACAAGGCATCTTCCGTTATGTACCGAAGCCTTTTTCTTTCTAGACGGAGAAGCTTGAATTTTGATATTTTTGAAAGCTCTATCAATATTCGACTGACTCCAAACAAATTCCTTTGCCGGGCGAACAGTAATCTTTGAGCTATACATATCCATAAGGCCAGAGCCTTTTTGCTGTACATTCCATCTACTATTCTTAGCGGATACAAGCTCAAATGTGTTTTTGTCGAATCCATGCTTCTCTAGGAGAAGTTCTGGCGTCAGTTCTGTATTGTGCGCAACCGAAAAGGACTTTTCGCTAACTGTCGAACCATCTGCCTGTAATGAGACAGTTACTGGTTTAGACGCTTCCGTAGCATCAACAGGATAGAAGTTATCATCCATATGATTCTCGCGTCTATATTGTCTAGAAATACTTCTAATTCGCTCTATTGGCAAGTCCACGCCAAATTCTTCTCGAATCGTGTCAGCAACAGAGCCATAAAAGGCCCTTTCGTTTCTGCGCTTTTTGTCAATACAGAGCTGTATTACACGGACTTTAATCTCGTTCATAACAGTTCTCCTTTATTCCTGCGTAAGCCCGGAAGAATTATCACCTACTGTGATAGTGATATCACAACCATTATAATCTTGTAATACTTCATCCAAAGTTACTGATGTTCCATTTACTTCCACAACAACGTCTCCATCGTCAAGATTCAAAACTCCTACAATCTTTCGGCTCGTTGTATCAAAAATACCTTGTTTACTTTTCATTGTCGTATGTTAGCTCCCTATGAAGTCTTTTAAATGTAAGTCTAATCTTGGCATATGGAACAAGATGTTCCTTTGTGTCGTAAGGCTCGCCGCTCTTTGGGTTAATGCCTTTCATGGCCGGAATCATCTTGTTGCCAATTTCAAAACAACTAAATCGAATCGTTCCGCCATTATTGATTATCGTCTCGTTCATAACTTCTTCAAGAGTGTTTATAATCTCGCCAACTGGCGTTTTAAGATATTTTGTTCTTCGAGCGACTTCTTTGATAAGCTCGCTCTTTGGTATTGTCTTTTCCATTTTTCCGTTTTCTCCTATTATATGTTAAAACAATTCAGAAATATCTTCTACAATCGCTTCAACGATACCATATTTCAATTGCTCAGAAGAATCCAAATACCAATCTTCTTTCAATTTCTGATTGTAAAGACGATTTGTGATATTTGTTTTCTCCAAAACCCTGTCTTTCAGTCTGTTCAACTGCTGCTCATAGCTCTTTGCTGAACTAATAACATCAGCAGCATTTCCACTAATTCCTGTGCTCCCTTGATGTATCAACGCCACAGAGTTCTTCGTACACATCCTCTTATGACAAGACAACTGAATGAAAAACGCAGCGCTCATTGCCATTCCAACGTTGATGCCCCATACAGGAGTCCTCGACATTTCAATAATATCTACGAAGTGATTACAGGCATATAAGCTTCCGCCGGGACTGAAAATCAAAATCTTAATTGGCTTTCGGTTTTCGATAGGAATCTCCGCTCTATCATCTTCCATATTCCATCTAATGATATATTTAGAAAATTCAAGTAGCTGGTCACCAATTTCATCATCCAACCACAAAACCCTGTTATCAAGGCTTTGATAGAATGTAACAAGTTCTGGTGTTGGAAGCTTCAAATTGGACAAATCCTCTGGAATAAAGATAGGGGATAATTCAAAATCCATATTTATATACCTCGTTAATTATTGAATAAGTCAGCAAACATTTTGCTAGTTTCGCTTCTAACATCTTCGTCTAAATATACGCAACCAAACTTCTTGTTGCCTTTAAGTTGTTCACACATCTTGACAAGTGGGTTAGAAACTGTTTTATCTTTCACTGATTGTGCGAAGTCCCCCGAAAAGAAAATTCTACTATTCTCTCCGACACGAGTACCAACAAGTCTGATTTGTGCCTCTGACAAGTCCTCGGCTTCGTCAACCACAAAGATAGTTTTATCATAGGTTGTACCTTTCATGTAGAAAGGAATTTCTGTTTCGATTACACCTGACTGAATTAGATAGTCATATTCTCCTGGGCCTTTGAGTTGTTGCTCAATTGGTCTAAAGAATCTGGCCGTTTTATCTTCAAATGTTCCTTTAAGATAACCAATGTCTTTGCCCTCGCCGTTAGGCTCTCTAATTCCAAGAATCTTATTATGTTCTTTTCTATCGAACACAAAATAGTGCGCCATCTGCATACACAAGTATGTTTTACCACTACCATATCCGCCGAGAATAGCAACAGCAGTTATGTCTCTATTCATCATCAAGTCCAACGCGCAACGTTGTAATGCGTTCTTAGCCTTAACAACTTTTGAATCGGGCAGGTTTAATGCTACGAATTTCTCACCCGTCCAACGCATTTCTGTTTCTTCGTCGGTAGATATGTCTTTGATAAGAATGTATTCATTTGGATAAAGATTATCTGTGTTTATTTCATCAAAGAATCTGTTGATTGTTTCGGTAGTACCGACAACCTCAATGTATCCTTTGTAAATTGGAGTCTTTGAATAGTCAATGTGTTTACACTTAACTCCTAAAGCCACACACTTTTGATACATGTTCAAATCGTGTGTTAATAGGGTAGCATCTGGGTCTTTCTTACAAATGAGATGCGCCGCTTCGATAATCAAATTGTCTTTAACGCTCATATCCAAGAAAGAAGAAACTCTGTTCTCCTCTATGCCGTTAAATCCATAAGTGACTTGTCCGAGCTTTTCAATTGCCTTTAGTCCGTTACGTGCCTTATAGGCTCTTAACTTGTCAGAACTATGACTATGTTTGTCAAGTTCTTCAAGTACAACAATTGGTATATATATCTTCTCGCCTTTGTACTTGTTCACGTCAAAATCTTCCATGAACATGTTAGTATCAAAGATGTAGGACATTTATTTTGCTCCCAATCTATTTTTATTTTTGATGAATCTCAAATAATTCTCGTAGTCTGTCTCTACTATATAATAATACTTGTTCCCTTTACCAGAACGTGAAATTGGGTTACGACATTTGAACCCGGATGCTTTAATTCCTTGCTCGTACTCTTGCTTGGTTATCTTTATCAAAAGCTTATGACACCTTTCTTGTAGAATTTTACTGCTTAAACTTTTTTATTATTATTCCTATATATTTTTAGCAAGTTTTTATTTTGGACTATCAAAAATGACATACATTATATATGTGGAAAATAGGGGTGAAAATTGAGTTCTAATGGTCGCCTTTTTAAACCTCTTTAGCTCTTTCTTTATAATTCAATTTAGAAACCCTATGTCTTTCTTCATAACATTTCCTACAATATTTCTGTCTGTTACTGTTTACGCGAACCATTTTGCCGCATGAAGAACACTCTACATATCGCCCCTTACCAAGATAGTTATGATAGTACGCATAGATGTTGTCAAAGTCGTTTACTTCAATGACGGTTGGAGAGTTGGAAGCATCTACGTTGAATAAGATTTCAAGATTGGAGTTTCGACAAACACGAATGAATCCGAGTTGCTCTAGACGGCGGAGAATGGGGTAGAGAACCTTTGGGGAGGATAGGCCACAGGATTTTGTGAATTTGGTGTATTTACAGTTCAAGTATGGCTGTTGCCCAAGTTTATCACGAATCTTCCTTATAACGAGCAGACAAAACAGAACATCATTGAATTTGAATGGTTCTTTAATTGAAGTTATAAATTCAACTTCTTTTTCTGTTATCTGGATGGTGCCAACCTCAATGATTGACACCTTTTTAGCGTTGTTCAAAATAGACTGAATCTTGTCAAAATACTTTGCTTCACTGAAGCTATCAAAGTAGTTATTACAAAAATCGACTACACGCTCTTGGACTTCTTTGGGTTTATAACCAAGATAAAAGAAATATTTCGCCAAGATGTTAAGTTCGTACATTCTCTTGTTTGTTAAGAAGCCAGAACTTAACATTTTCTTAGCATAGGATATTTCGTTATACTCATTAACCAACTAAGTCTACCTCCAAGACGTTGTATCTATCAAACAAATATATGTATTCGCCATCATCTTCAATTTGCGGGATAAGGACTTTCTTTGAAGATTTGTTATATACATTCGTGAACATGGTCTTTCCAAATGTTTTCCACAAAATATCCTTATTGCACGACCTCATATCAACATAAAAGATTTCAACCAAATAATTCACAAGTTCATTTATATTGGAACACAAATCGGTCATGGTGTCTTTGAACAAATCATATTTATTGACAATCTTATGTTCTTCATCTGGAACGTATTTCAAAGATATTGAATAATCACTCATTGAAATATCTTCTCTTAAAGATTGGAAAAAGCTTTTTACTGAACGTTTAACGGAGTTATATGTATTTATGTTCTTTTCAATTCCATCACACATATACAGCTTATAAATATCTTCGTGGTGTTCCTTAGGATGTTTAATGTCGAAATCAATACTTTCAAGATATCTACAAATACGATTCATTTCACAATCTGACTCAATAAGAGGATTTCTGTAATTCATTGAAGCAAGATAATATTTTTCTTTTTCCGTAAGTTCACTTTCATCTTTGCTTTGAATAGAAGAAAGGTCAATTCCATAAATCTGTCTATATGATTCTTCTTCTCGCAAAAACTTATTATAAGCAACTCTGCTATCCTTATAAAGATATTTAAAGAAGTAGGGTTTCTTTTCGACCAATATACTATTGAAGAACTCTTTCTTCTGTTTTACTTCGTCTGTATCTTCTTCTGTCTGTCTTTGATAGTTTCCCCAATGCTTTGGGAAAGGCTTTGTTTGAACGCCCTTTGCTTTGTCGATGCTGTTACCTTGTGCCACTCGTGTCATTATAAGACGACGCTCCAATTCTTTATATTGCGGGCTATTAGGTTCATATAATGGCAACATAGCATACATTGACGTACTCTTATTTGTAATTGCTCCAATATCGGAACCAAAAGCAAGCAGGTCTGCTTTGTATAAATCTTCTTGTGTAAAATCAATCTTATCAGTAGTTTTCTTTTGGTATGTTACCGCAAGCTCATCTTTGTATACACCTTTGATAATAGTCTTGTTCGAGGTAGTGGCAAGAATGTCGAAGTCATAATCACTCTGTTAACACCCCAGATTTCTCTGTATTTAAACAAGTTTTATTTCAAACTTGGGCATAGACTATATCTTCACCCTATTTAATAGGGGTATGGCACTTCGCGCACGGGAATTTCACCCGCCGCTAACACTTGTAGTCGTTTGAGTTTTCTTGTAGCTACTTATTATTTGTCCTATTCTTGATTCTGATACGTTAAATTTATTTGTTCTTTTAATATCGCGTATCCTTAACCCAGAGTTGTAAAGGTTTATAATCTCCTGAATATCTTTTTCATTTAGTTTGGCTTTTGGGTTATTTGTGCCAGACCAATCTGGATTTACATGCCGTCCAAGGCTGATACAATATTTTACATTTTCATTGTGTGTAACCCACTCAAGGTTATCAGCGTTTGGATTTGTTCTATCGCAATCCTTATGATTTACTTCAAGAACTTCATCAGTATTTGGCTTTGGCACAAATAAATTAGCAACGATTGTATGAACAGAAATTGCTGTATATCTTTTTCTGCCGGTTTCATCTTTACCCCAAAGCGTTACCGTTAAATATCCATCTCTACTTTTACTAACTCTAGTTGACAACCGTTTGTATGATTTATTATATATGTTTCCCTCTCTATCACAATAAAAACAGTTGTCATAAAATTTGAACTCTTTAATTTCTTTCACTTAATCACCCACTTGAGAGATTAAGTAGCTACAAGACTTACCACAGGATTGCCATGCCTTGAAAGGTTTAGGTTTCCCCTGTTAGCATATTCATTAGCCGTCATTTCCTACGGTTACTAATCGTCGAATATACACCCTACATTTGTAGGTTCACCATATTCTTTAGAATATATTACTATATTCCCGGACTATTTTATTAATCCGCCCATCTGAGAACGTCGTCGCCATGAACATTAACCACAATACCAGTGTTTAAATATCTGTACCAGTGACTAAGCCCTTCATTATCTTTTAAATCTAACAGATTATGTTCGCTTCTGTATGTAAGAGGAGAACGCATACTGTCAACAAGAGATACGCCTCTGTCGTTCCAGTATTTGGAGTAATACTCATTTTCTTTTAACAAACCATTAGGCTCTAAACCACAAATATGTTCCATCATAGCATATGGGTCAGATACCAAACATTGATAATTCCCATTAACAACGAGCTTACCCATACAAGCACTCTTAATCTTATTTACGATATTATCATATATCTTATCTGAAACATATCTGTCTTTGATAACGTCATGGTTTACAAGCAATGACTTCAACCAATAATTATCACTACTGTTCACAAAGTTGATAACTCCGTTCTTCCCAACTGACTTGCCCATAAGGAAAAGAGAAGTGTACATCACATTATCTCTTGTTACGCCGCGAATCCAATCAACAGTAGGCTTACACAACTCAATAATATCTTCATCATCAAGCTTTAATGTCTGTAATGACTGATAGTTTAAATACAGGTTATTAGAATCCTGTTTCGGAGAATACTTTGATATTCCCCACGAAAGTTTATTGGTTATGCAATTGCGCTCATATTCTTCATAACTATCATAACATCCAGCCATCTTAAATTGAGATTCACTGATGATTACGTCAATGTTTCTCAAGTCGGCCATTTTAGGTGTTCCATCTTCGTTCTTATAAATGGTTTCGACCATATAGTTTCCACCATTCACCTTTTCACAGAACTCTTGGATAGGGAACGTACAAACCATTCCCTTTATCCAAGCGTTTCGGATACACCATTCCGCCGGAATCCAATCCAGCTCAAGTTCGTGCGCCCACTTCTCACTTTGTTGCGGAGAAATCAACCCCATCCCATCAAAGTAATTGTATTCTATCTCTACTTCCTTGCGCTCTATAATATCGTCACACAATGGTTCGTATACTTCAGTAACGTAGTTTACAAACGTATTTCGCTTCATCAAACAGTCTGATACTACACAAACCCTTGGTGTACTAACAGGTGTTGTTGCTGAACTACTCAGCCCTAGATAAGCATTAAATTTACTTGGGTTCAACTTCTTGCTGTGTCTGCCATTGTTCAATCTTCTATAAAGTTCTTCCGATATATCTTCTTGAACCATGATAATTGTATTTACTCTAGCCTGAGAAGCCGAACAAGAAAATCTTATATATTTCTTTCCATTGATATACAATCCATTATAGAACAACTTCTTATAATGCGCTGGCTTTGAAATAATAACCGAAACATATTCAGGGACAAACATCATCATGTTTATCTGCTTGTTAATCTCTCTTATCAGAGAAGAATTAACCTTTGACGATGGTAGTTTCTTAATATCATCTCGTTTCTTAAACAAAAGCTCAATCTTATATTTATCAACGTATCTTTGTTGTATATCTCTTATGCTTCTAAGCATTTGACTGTCTGATACAGCAATTATCTGTTCGTTTTCTTTTGCCTGTTTGAAGCTTAACTTTATATTGTATTTGTTTTTCTCAAGATATTTGCTCTCAAACTTGTAGATATAGAATTGTCTATTTACCAACAATATCTCTCCGTTATTCTTCTATTTCGTTTGCTCTGTCAAAAGCAGTTTCCAGTTTTGTTAAAAATTCTTCCAGTGACTTCGGGTCCTCCGAATACATAATATCAAACAGCATCTCGTCTACACATTCATCAATATCTGTATCGTTATTGATTACATAATCAACATACTTCCTTATATCTCTAAAGTCTTTCTCGTCTGCAAAATATCTGCGTTCAATCTCTTTTCTGTCGTCTCCCCTGTCGAGTTGTCTTAAAACCCTCAGTCCGCTTTCAACTTCAATATAGAAGCTTACACAATCAATTCCTAATTCTTTGAACGCCTTTAATCCTTGAGGATTTAGAACAAAAATTGTATTATCCCCCTTATCAAGCTCGCTCTTTGGAGTACCATATCTCCATCCACGATATTCCGCCCATTCAAGAAATTCTCCGCGTTTCAACATGTCCGTGAATTGTTCATCTGTGATGAAGTGATAATCTTCCCCATCTACTTCACCATCTCTTATTGGCCTTGTAGTGGCTGTAACTGCTCTTTTGTATTTAAAATCCTCCGAAAGAATATTTGCTACTGTACTCTTACCAGAAGCGCTTTTCCCAACTATCACAATGTATCCCATAAATACATCTCCTTGTTTTTTGTTATAAAGTCTAAGATAGAGTAAACCTCATACCAGTTATTAACTACATAAATATCTTCATTTGGTTCTATTTTACTCCATTCCGCATTTTCACTCGTTTTAATAAGTATCTTTACTTTAGCGTTAGAACTATGTAAACAATCAATGTGGTCGTCAATAAACACACCATCACGCATGTCAACGCTACCCTTGTTACTTCGTCCATCGTTCTTAATCCCAATCAGTTCTATGTCAAAAGGAAATCTGTCCTTAACAAATACCCTTTTCTTTTCTAAGTTAATATCTGTTCCAATAGTGACAACCGACACCTTGTCAAATTTATCCTTGAAAGAATTAAGTGTCTCATATACCTCTGGAAGCAACTCAACTTCTTCAAACATCTTGTCACTTTCAAAACATCTCTCTATCTCCCAATATGAACAGCTTGGAAACAAATCTTTGAAATCATATCTTCTTAGCTTCTTCCAGTCTTTATTTCCTCCAAACTTCTCATTTAGCATCTTAACTATAACTTCTGACGAATTTACAATCGTATTGTCGAAGTCAATATACAAATTCAACTCTCTACCCTCCTTTCAATAAGGTCTATTAACATCTCAATATCATATGAACTTCTTGTTCTTTTCTTCTTTGAAGGAATAATCAATCCACCATATTCTATAACGTCTTTCTCATTTATACTCTTTTTATCCGTGTCTATCATAAATCTTAGAAAATTATCAATATCAAGATAATATGTATTCTCCGTCTTTCTGAAATTCATCAGGAACCCCGCCGAGATTCCGTCGTATAAAGAAAAATCACATAATCCATATATCTGACACTTCTTTATGCTCTTGCTATTGTCCTCGAAAGAGAACGGAATGCTTGTTCCTTGTGTACTCTTTAATTCCAGCGCTATCAAATTAGGACGTTTGTATAATAAAGCGTCACATTGGTTGTGAAGCGAAAACCTTGTCGTGTTGCTTCCCCCAAATCCTTGAGCGGGGTCTTTTATTCTATAATACATCACACCATCAGGTATGCTGTCTCTTATTTCATTTTCAAAGTTTTTTCCAGCGTTCGGCATTTTGCGCCTCCTTTTCTGTCTATAAGTGCATTATACCACAAAAGCACAAAAAAGTCAATACCTTAATTATGAACAAATTATTAATAACTATCTCTATATTATTAGCTTATAATTCTATACGCTTGTAATATAAGCTTATATTACAGACAAGCTTATATACTAGCTTATAGTTTTATAAGCTAATCTATACGCTCATAGTTCTTACTAGCTTGTAAATATATTAATAAATTATATTTATA
>OKXB01000347.1_pt1 | contig 59069 bp, 56 predicted proteins | sample 1601731 | NCBI WGS metagenome assembly OKXB01 (sample SAMN04414077, study PRJEB24778) | human gut metagenome | material: faecal | host: Homo sapiens
ATGATGGAATGATACCGGTAGTAATATCAGATACTGGAATAACTAAAACAATATCAAAAGATAACACTAGTTGGTATAATTATAAAGAAAAACAATGGGCTAATGTAGTATTAGTTAATTCATCATCGAGAAGTAAATATTTAAATACAACTGGGGTTACAGTAAATGAAGATGATATTTTAGCATATTATGTATGGATACCAAGATATAAATATAAGATATGGTCAGTAGATAATGAAAGTAAAACTGGTCAAGAACAAGAAATACAGATAGTTTTTGAAAGTAAGACTGATGAAAAAACTTTAGGTACACAAGTAGGAGAATATAGATCTCATCCGGCATTTACATTTGGTAGTGATGAATTAAATGGAATATGGGTAGGTAAATTTGAAACAACAGGTACAACTGATGCTCCAACAATAAAACCAAATCTTCACTCACAAAACTATGAAGATGTATCAACACAGTTTGCTACTTCTCAAAAACTAGGAACAAGCACATATGGAAGTACTTTAAAGGTGGATGCTCATATGATGAAGAATAGTGAGTGGGGAGCAGTAGCATATTTATCACACTCTAAATATGGAATAAATAGAGAGTTATATATAAATAATTCAAGTCGTACTTATACGGGAAGAAGTGGAGGAAATGTCGGAGGTAGTACAGCAATAAATACTGTATATACTGACCAAACTTCTACGACGCAATATAATACATATGGATTTTATACCTGGGATGGATATCTACTTGAATATAATACTCAAAATAAGACTACGACTCATGATATAAGTAAAGTAGCAAGTACGACAGGTAATATAACTGGAGTATATGATATGTCCGGAGGTGCTAGAGAATATGTAATGGGAGTGTTTGCAAATTCATCAGGTCAGTTATGGAGTGGTTACAATACTAGGTATCAAAGTGGTACATTTACTTCTGGATTTACTGGACTATTAGGAAGTAAGGGGAGCTCATATACAGGAGTAGATTTTCCTGATAGCAAATATTATGACGTATATAAGGCTGATGATGGAACTTCAATAAATCCATTAACTGCATGTGATGGGGGAATATGTTATGGTCATGGTTTATCGGAAGTAAACAAATGGTATGGTGATTACGCGGGCTTTGTCGACGCCACCGGTCCATGGTTTATACGTGGCGGTTACTATGGTGATGGTGTCGATGCTGATGCATTTAATTATGGTCCTTTCCATGGTGGAACTGCTTTTGCTGAAGCCAGTTTCCGTTCAGTCATATCATATGTAGGGTGATTGATAGAGAATGGATATTGATAGGGATATTTAGTGATATAGAGAGTAAAACTAGCTTTTAGCTAGTTTTTAACTGTATAAAAATAACTAGTAGTAAATAAGTTTGACATGGATAAGATTTATTGATATAGTGGGATTGTCTAGCTTTCATGTTTATAGAAGGAGAATTATGTTAAAGATAGAGAATGTAAGTAAATACTATGAATATGGAAAAAATAAAAAGATGATTTTGGAAGATATAAATATTAATTTTAAGGATAAGGGAATGGTATTTATATTGGGTATGTCAGGATCAGGAAAGAGTACTTTGTTAAATATAATAGCAGGTAATTTAAAGAATGATGAGGGAAGAGTGTTATATGAAGGGAAGGATATATTTCAGTATAATGATAGTTGGTTAGATAGTTATAGGAATCAGGTAGTAGGATATATTTATCAGGATTATAATTTAATTGAATATATGAATGTATATGATAATGTTAGGATAGGTCTTAGTAATAATGATAAGGAATATGTTGATACATTACTTAAACAGTTAGATATATATGATAAGAGAAATATAACGGTAGATAAGTTATCGGGAGGAGAGAAGCAGAGGGTAGCTATTGCTAGATCACTTGTTAATGATCCAAGAATTTTACTATGTGATGAGCCTACGGGAGCACTTGATGAGGATAATGGAATTATGGTTATGGATATTCTTAAGAAGATTAGTAAGAATAGGTTAGTAATAGTAGTTAGTCATGATAAGAATTTAGCTAATAGATATAGTGATAGGATTATTAATATACATGATGGAAAGATAGATGATAAAGAGGGAATGGATAATGATAATTCTTTAGAGGTAATTGATAAGAGTAAGTTTATTAAGAAGAAGATAAGTACAAGGATTATTAGAAAGTTAGCTTTTTTGCATGTTAGAGAGAATAAGGGTAGGACTATTATGACGGTATTAGCTTTATCTTTAGGCATTATTAGTATGCTATTGGTGTTATCTTTATCTAGTAATTTTAATAAGGAGTTAAATGAACTGGAGAATGATATTGTAGGGGTATTTCCTGTTACTATTAATAATTATGAATATATGGAAGATAATGACTGGGATAAGGGATATGATGATGATAAGATATATATTAAGAATAATGATAAGTATAAGAATGAGATAACGGATGAGTATGTTAGTTATATAGAAGGATTAGGGATAGATAAGACTATTAATTATAATTATGGTGATAGGTTATATTTTATAAGTGATGGGAAGAAATTTATTGATAATAGTTATATAAAGATGATTCCTAGTAGGGAATATATAGATAATAATTACAAGGTTATAGCAGGATCAGGAATAGTTAATGAATGGAATGAGGTATTACTTAAGATAGATAGTAATAATATGATTAGTAGTCAATTAGGGGAATATTTAGGAATATATGATAAGAGTGATGGTAATGGTATTGGGATAGATTATGATAGTATTATTGGTAAGAAGATAAGAGTAGTTGATAATAATAATTTATATACTAAGAATGGCTCATATTATTATATTAATAGTGATATAGATAAAATGTATAATGATAGTTATATTGAAGTTGAGATAGTGGGTATTATTCAAGAGGATGATGATAATATAGGAGGAGATTATATTTATTATGATAAGGAATTATATGATAAGATTAGGAATATTAATAGAAGTAGTGATATAGTAATAAGTCAAGTTAATAGTAATAATAATGTGTTAGGAATAGAGGGGGATAAGAATGCTACTCTTAGTTATATAGGAGGGGGTAATACTCCAGTAGGGATAGAGATATATGTAGATAGTTTATATGATAAGAAGGAATTAATAGAAGCACTTGATAAGTTTAATAAGAATCATGATAAGATAATATATGAAGATATGATGGCTAGTAGTATTGAGATAGTTAGAAACTTTATAGGAATTATTAGTATAGTATTAATTATTTTTTCAGTAGTAGCTATAGTAGTATCTTTAATAATGATTGGTATAATTACTAGTATTAGGGTACTTGAGAGAAAGAAGGAGATAGGTATTTTGAGAGGAATAGGTATTAGTAAGAGGAATATTAGAGGTATATTTAATTATGAGAATGGATTAATTAGTTTGATGAGTTCTTTGATTGGAATATTATGTTTGATGGGATTAGTAGCTCCTGTTAACAGGATAGTGTATACTACTACTAAGTTAGAGAATATGCTGGTAGTTGACTATAAGATTATATTAGTAGTAGTAATAATAAATATGATTATTGTTAGATTAGCGGGTAGTATTCCTAGTAGGAGAGCTAGTAAGTTAGATATTACTAAATGTATATATAATAGGTAGATATTAATTGAGATAATGAAGTGATATAATAAGAGTGGATAAGATTTCTATTTAGGTATCTTTATTTAATAATAGAGCTAATAGATGATTATTAGTTCTTTTTTCTTGAGTTAAATAATATATATAATTGTATTTGATAGGTATTAGTGGGAATTTAGTTAACTTTATGGGGATATTGATAAAAAATGCTTGACTAATGGGGAATTCTATTGTATTATTAAAATGTTCATGAATTTAAGTTTTGTCATGTGGCAGAACTTATATTTATAGAGAAATATGATACACCTGGATATGTGTATGATAAATGCATTAATTTATCTAGGAAAATTTGAGGGAGGAGGAATAAAAATGCCTACAGTAAATCAAATAATTAGAAAAGGTAGAGGAAACAAGAAGAAGAAAAGTAAATCACCAGCTTTATTAGTTGGAATGAATACTATTGACAGAAAACAAACTAATCAAACATCTCCACAAAAAAGAGGAGTATGTACAAGAGTTGGAACAATGACACCTAAGAAGCCAAACTCTGCTTTAAGAAAATATGCGAGAGTTAGATTATCTAATGGAATGGAAGTTACTTGTTATATTCCAGGAATTGGACATAATCTACAAGAACATAGTGTTGTTCTAATTAGAGGTGGAAGAGTTAAAGACTTAATCGGTGTTCGTTATCATATTATTCGTGGTACTATGGATACTGCTGGAGTTCAAGACCGTAAACAAGGAAGAAGTAAATACGGTGCTAAGAGACCTAAGAAATAAATATAAGTAATAAATAATTTTGAAGGGAGGAAGACAATGAGAAAGAGACAAGCTACTAAAAGAGATGTACTACCAGATCCAATATATAAATCTAAAGTTGTTACTAAGCTTATCAATCAAATAATGAATGATGGTAAAAAGGGAACTGCTCAAAAGATTTTATATGGAGCTTTCGACATGATTCAAGAGAAGACTCATGAAGAACCAATGGCAGTATTTGAAAAAGCAATGAATAATATTAAACCAGCTCTAGAAGTTAAATCTAGAAGAGTTGGTGGAGCTAACTATCAAGTTCCAGTAGAAGTTAAACCAGAAAGAGCACAAGCTTTAGCTTTTAGATGGTTAATTAACTATGCTAGACTTAGAAATGGTCATAGTATGGCTGAAAATTTAGCTAATGAAATAATTGATGCATCAAATGGTGTGGGTGCTTCAGTTAAAAAGAAAGAAGATACACACAAAATGGCAGAAGCTAATAAAGCATTTGCTCATTATAAATGGTAGAAAGGATAATACAATATGGCTCGTAAAATTAGTTTACAAAATACAAGAAATATTGGAATTATGGCGCATATTGATGCTGGTAAAACTACTTGTACTGAACGTGTTTTATACCATACAGGAAAGATTCATAAAATTGGGGAAACTCATGATGGAGCTAGCCAAATGGACTGGATGGAACAAGAACAAGAAAGAGGTATTACAATTACATCAGCAGCAACTACAGCTTATTGGAAGGGTCATAGATTCAATATTATAGATACTCCAGGACACGTAGACTTTACTATTGAAGTACAAAGAAGTTTAAGAGTTTTGGATGGAGCTGTTTTATTACTTGATTCACAAGCTGGTGTTGAACCACAAAGTGAAACAGTATGGAGACAAGCAAACGAATATAAAGTACCTAGAATCATATTCTCTAATAAGATGGATAAGATGGGTGCAGACTTCTATATGAGTTTGAATAGTGTAAAAGATAGACTTGGAGCTAAGACTGCTGCTATCGAATTACCAATCGGAGCTGAAAATGAATTTAGAGGAGTTGTTAACTTAGTTACAATGACTGCTTTAGAATTTGATGGAAGCCAAGATGAAAACGCTAAGGATATAGAAATTCCTGAAGACTTAAAAGATAAAGCTTTAGAATATAGAAATATATTAATTGAAGCTGTAGCTGATTATGATGAAGAATTAATGATGACATACCTTGATGGTGGAGAAGTATCTGTAGAACTTTTAAAGAAAGCTATTAGAGAAGCTACTTTAAAGGCAGAATTTTTCCCATTCATGTGTGGAACAGCATTAGGAAATATGGGTATTAAACCACTTCTTGACGCTGTTATTGACTATTTACCAAGTCCACTTGATGTACCTTCAATTGAATGTACTGACGCTAATGGTAATGAGGTACTTAGACATCCAAGTGATTCTGAACCATTTACAGCTTTAGCATTTAAAGTTATGACTGATCCATTTGTTGGAAAACTTACTTTCTTTAGAGTATATTCTGGTACTTTAAAGAGTGGATCTTATGTAATGAATTCTACTAAGGGTGAAAAAGAAAGAGTTGGAAGAATCTTATTAATGCATGCTAACCACAGAGAGGAAATTGATGAGGTTTATGCTGGAGATATTGCTGCCGCAGTAGGTCTTAAGAATACTACTACAGCTGATACTCTATGTGATGAGAAGAAGATTGCAATTCTTAAGGGTATGGAATTCCCAGAACCAGTTATAACACAAGCAGTAGAACCAAAATCTAAGGCAGATCAAGATAAGATGGGTATTGCTTTAGCTAAGTTAGCTGAGGAAGATCCAACATTTAAGATGAAGACTGATCATGAAACTGGTCAAACAGTTATTTCTGGTATGGGAGAACTTCACCTAGACGTTCTAATTGATAGAATGAGAAGAGAGTTCGGTGTTGAAGCCACTGTTGGTGCTCCACAAGTAGCATACCGTGAAACAATTACACAAGCTGCTGATTGTGTTGGAAAACATATTAAACAATCAGGTGGTCGTGGACAATATGGTCACGTTGAGATTAGATTTGAACCAAATCCTGAAAAAGGATATGAATTCGTTGATAAAATTGTTGGTGGTGTTGTTCCTCGTGAATACATCCCAGTAGTTGATAAAGGTTTACAAGAAGCAATGGCATCTGGTATTCTTGCTGGATATCCAATGGTAGACGTTAAAGCTACATTATTCTTTGGATCATATCATGATGTTGACTCATCAGAAATGGCATTCAAGATTGCAGCTTCATTAGCATTAAAAGAAGCTAAGACTAAATGTAAACCAGTACTACTTGAACCAATTATGAAAGTAGTAGTAGTAGCGCCAGATGAATATACTGGTGGAGTAATTGGAGATATTACTTCAAGAAGAGGTAAACCACTAGGTCAAGAATCTAGAGGAAATGCTATTGCATTTACGGCAATGGTTCCACTTGCTGAAATGTTTGGTTATGCAACAAGCTTAAGATCTAATACACAAGGTAGAGGTACATTTACAATGACAATGGATCACTACGAAGAAGTTCCTAAGTCTATTGCAGAAGAAATTATCAAGAAAAATGGTGGAAATTAAGAATAATACTTGCAAAAATTCTAAAATTTGTTAAAATTATATATGTATACGAAAGAAAGAGAGGAAATTTAAAATGGCAAAAGCAAAATTTGATCGTAGTAAACCACATGTTAACATTGGTACAATTGGTCACGTTGACCATGGTAAAACTACATTAACTGCTGCTATATCTGCACACTTAGCTGGAAAAAACGGAAATGAAAAAGTTGATTTCGCTAATATCGATAAAGCACCAGAAGAAAGAGAAAGAGGAATTACAATCAATACTGCTCACATCGAGTACAGTACTGAAAAGAGACACTATGCACACGTTGACTGTCCAGGACATGCTGACTATGTTAAGAACATGATCACTGGTGCAGCTCAAATGGATGGAGCAATCTTAGTTATTGCTGCTACTGATGGACCTATGGCTCAAACTAGAGAGCATATCTTACTTGCTCGTCAAGTTGGAGTACCTAGAATGGTAGTATTCATGAACAAATGTGATATGGTTGATGATCCTGAACTTCTTGACTTAGTTGAGATGGAAATTCGTGAATTATTAACTGAATATGGTTATGATGGAGATAATACTCCAATCATTAGAGGTTCTGCTCTTAAAGCTCTTGAAGGAGATCCTGCATGGACTGCTAAGATTGATGAATTAATGGATGCAGTTGATACTTGGATTCCTACTCCAGAAAGAGATAACGACAAACCATTCTTAATGTCAATCGAAGACGTATTTACAATCACTGGTCGTGGAACAGTTGTTACTGGCCGTGTTGAAAGAGGTATGTTAAAATTAAACGATGAAGTTGAAATCGTTGGTTTAAAACCTACTAAGAAAACAGTTGTTACTGGTATCGAAATGTTCAGAAAACAATTAGACTTCGCTGAAGCTGGAGATAACGCTGGTGTATTACTTCGTGGTATTTCTAGAGAAGACGTTGAAAGAGGACAAGTACTTGCTAAACCAGGAAGTGTTCATCCACATAAGAAATTCAAAGCACAAGTTTATGTACTTTCTAAAGAAGAAGGTGGAAGACATACTCCATTCTTTACAAACTACAGACCTCAATTCTATTTCAGAACTACAGACGTTACTGGAGTAATTACATTACCAGAAGGAACAGAAATGGTTATGCCTGGTGATAACGTAACTATGACAGTTGAATTAATTGCGCCAATCGCAGTTGAAAACGGAACTAAGTTCTCTATCCGTGAAGGTGGAAGAACTGTAGGTGCTGGATCAGTATCTGAAATTATTGAATAATTAGTTCAAAATTAAACTATTGAGTTATACTCAGTAGTTTTTTTCTATTCATAAAAAAAGTAATTTATTATTTTATAAATATATGATATATTAATTATGGTGATAAGATGATAGAAATTTTAAAATATATAAGTAGTGGACTTATAATTATTCCTTTTATATGTTACTTATTAAATATACTAATTAATAAAGGTAAGAAGATAAGTGATGATGATGGGTTTAATATTACTAAGGATATAATACAGGAATATGATATGATAAATATTATTGAAGAGAAAGGAATAGATAGTAATTATAATCTTAAGAGAGGGGTAATTAAGCTTAGTAGTAAGTGTTATTATGGGAATGATTTAAGTCATATATGTATTGGACTTATGGAAGCTGGAATATCAGTAATTGATAGAAAGGGTAATAAGTATATAAATATATTTAAGAAGATAGTTAGTAATTTAAAGATATTATATATATTTCCAATAGTGACAGTGATAATTAATTTAATTACATATACTAAGGGAGATGCTAAGATAGGGTTAATACTAGTTATTATTAGTACTTTAGTTATATATATGATTAATAGTATAGTGATGGATGCAAATGATTGGGTATGTAATAATATTAAAAAAGTAAAGAGTGTTGATAATAATGGTAAGGATAAGATAATTAGTTATCTTAATAATATAGTTAATTTAAATAAAATTATATTTTTAGGAGAATTAATTAGTATTATTATGATAGTAGCTATACTTATAGATTTTAAATTATAGGAGAGTATTATATGAAGTATGAAGATGAGATAACTGTTATGGTTTATGATGGATGTGAAGAGTTAACTGATAAGATTATTAGTAGAGGGTTTAAAAAGATAGATGATTATATGTTACATGATATGTATATGGTGTATAAGGATGTGATAGTTAATGGTAGTGAGAATGATAAAGAGATACTTAAGATACTTAGTAAATGTGTACTTATTAAGAGTATTGATGATAGGAAACATTATATAACATATAAATATAAAGAATATGATGATGATGGGAATATCGTAGAACAGGGAAAATGTAATTGCAGGATAGAGAATGCTTCTTCAGGAGTGGAGATAGTTAAATGTTTAGGATATGATAGAGAGTTAATTAGAATAGATGATCATATAGTAGTTTATGAGAAAGATGGACTTGAATTAGCAATACAATATGTAAATGATAAGTATTTATTTATTGAAGTAGAAGCTAATCTAAAGTATGATACTGTAGATAAGTTGAAGGATGCACTAGAAAAAGTAGGAATAGAATATGATAAGAGTAATTATTTTCAGAAGAAAGCTTTATTGATATTTAAAGATAAATATTAATATTTAGAATTTAATTGCATAGTTTTTACTAGGTGAGAAAATGAGAAAAATATGGATATTTATCTTTTTAATTTTATTTATACCGATAACACAGGTACATGGTGAAGAGTTAAATTTAGCGGAGAATGCTAAGAGTGCTATTTTGATAGAGGCTTCTACGGGAGAAATATTATATCAAAAGAATGCTAATGAGAGATTAGCTCCGGCTTCGATGACAAAGATTATGTCACTGATACTAATAATGGAGAATATAGAGAATGGTAATTTGAAATGGAATGATATAGTAGTAGTATCTAAGAATGCTTCTTCGATGGGAGGAAGTCAGATCTTTCTTGAAACTAATGAAATGATGACGGTAGAAGACTTGGTGAAAGGAATATGTATTGCTAGTGGAAATGACGCTACAGTGGCTTTAGCAGAGAAGATAGCGGGTACAGAAAAGGCTTTTGTTAAGCTTATGAATGATAAGGCTAAGAATTTAGGACTAAAGAACACTAATTTTGTTAATGCTACAGGGTTAGATGCAGAGGGACATTATTCTTCGGCACATGATATGTCAGTTATGGCTCGTGAGTTAGTTAGACATGAAAAGATATTAGAATTCTCTTCGATATATGAAGATTATTTAAGAAAGAATACAGCGAAGAAATTTTGGTTGGTTAATACTAACCGATTAGTTAAATTTTATTCTTATATTGATGGGCTTAAGACAGGTTATACTGGGAATGCAGGATATTGTTTAACGGCTACAGGGAAGAAGAATGATATGAGGCTTATTAGTGTGGTGATGGGAGAAGAAAATACGGATAATAGAACAACTGATACTTTAGCAATGTTAGATTATGGATTTAATATGTATAGTATTGATAAGGTTATTAGCAAAGATGATTCTTTAGGAGAAGTAAAAATTAATTTAGGTGATGAAGAGAAAGTTTCTGTGAGAGTAAAGAATGATATAACAATATTAAATAATAATCAAAAAGAAAAGAAGAATGTTACTTATGAAATAAAACTTGATAAGATTAATGCTCCGGTTAAAAAGGGAGATACTGTAGGTAGTGTTAAGTTATATGAAGATGGAAGATATATGTATTCGGAAGAGATAACGGTAGTTAATAATATTGATAAGGCTAATATATTTAAAGTATTTATTAGAAATTTGAGAGATATTATTAGTATAAATGTATAAGATGAGCAATATAAAAATGATGACTTAGTGGTCATCATTTTTGGATTGTTTATTTACTATTTTAAATATATAGTTTTTTACTTCTTCAATAGACATATTTAAAGATATAGATAATTCGTTGTATAAATATTTTTCAGCAAGTTTAAAGTAAGTGTCATCTTTTTCACTCACTTTCTTTTTGTTATTTAATCTGTTTTCATTCCTTATATAGGTAGTTTTAATGATTTTGATAAGATCTTCATAGGTACCAGTATTTAGCAGTTCTTTATATTTTAACTCTAAATTTTTTTCATTAATATCTTTGATAGGTTCTATTTTAGTAATTTGACTTATTAATTTTTTAGCATTATCAGTAGAAATAATATTTTTTAATAGGCTCATTTTATTTTCAATGGGAATATTAATTGTTAATGTATTATCATCAATTGTAGTTAATACATAATATGTATTTTCTTTGATATCTTTAATTATATCTATATCAAGAGAACATGGTACTAATGGAAAAGAAATAGGGAGACTTGTCGCTAGTAAATTAAATATACCTTTCTATGATAAAGAAGAAATGAAAGAATTTGCTATTAAAAATAATATGATTGATACTAATTATTCTGAAGAAGAAATATATGATAATTTCTTGTCATTAGATGTGAGTAAAGAAGCAATAATTAATCAAGTTAAGGTAATTAAAGAGATTGCTAATCAAGGAGATGCTTTAATTGTAGGAAGATCGGCTGATTATATTTTAAATGAGAGTAAGAATATTTTTTTATTATATTTATATTATTGTTAAATGTTTATGTGAACCTGAAATGTTTAGTTATTATTGATACTAAATATTTTTTATAAAAATTGAAAACATTATTGACAAACAATCGTTCATATGATATATTGATATTGTTAAGGAAGATATGGTATATTAGTGGTGAAGTTTATGAATAAGTTATATATAGTGAGACATGGAGAAACTGATTGGAATAATAAAGGATTATTACAAGGAACTACTGATATTGAGCTTAATAAAGAGGGTATAAAACAAGTTCAAGAACTGTCGAAAAAGATAGATTTAGATATAAAATGTAACCTATAAAGTGGACTTTTAAAAAAGTATAGGTTTTTATTATGTCTTGTTGTATAATATAAGAAAGTTGGTGATAATAATGTCAAAAATATTATTTACGGATGCTCAAGTAAAAAAATTAAGTAAAAATAAATGGATTAAAAATATTACTAATAAAGGAATAACTTATACTGATGAATTTAAATATAAGTTAGTAAAAGAATGTGAAGACTATAAAAAACTTCCATAAGATGTTTTTAGGGAATCTGGATTAGATCCTAAAATTATTGGAATTGGTAGAATACATGATTGTACATTTAGATGGAGAAAATTTATATTATATAGATTTATAGGAGGAATAGATGGAAGACTATTATAAAGCATATGATGAAAGATATAAGCAGGTATATAAAGAAGATACTTTATGGGAAATAGATAAGCCTACTTTAGAAGTAGAGAAATATATTTGTAGATATGAAATAGATAAAGATAGTAAGATACTAGAAGTAGGTTGTGGAGAAGGAAGAGATACAAAGTATTTATTAGATCAAGGATATAATGTAATTGGAATAGATTGCTCTAAGACAGTTATTGATAAATGTATTGATAGAACTAAATATAAAGATAATTTTAAGGTGTTTGATATATTTCAAGATAAGGCTTCATTGCAATTTGATTTTATATATTCAGTGGCTGTTATTCATATGTTTTTGTTGGAGGAACATAGAGATAAGTTTTATAGATTTATATATGAACACCTTAAAGATAAGGGAAAGGCATTAGTGATATCAATGGGTGATGGTGAACGGGAATATGCTAGTAATATAGATGAAGCATCTATGATTGTTCAAAGAAAAAATATTAATACAGGGAAGATGATTCAGGTAGTTAATACTTCTTGTAGAATTAAGAAATATAGTGAGATGGAAGAAGAGATTGTAAGAAATGGATTTAGGATAGTTGAAGGGTTTATTGTTTCGGATGTACCTGGATTTGATAAATGTATGAGTTTTTTGATAGAAAAAGTGTAAAGTGGATATAAATTTAGATAAACTATGATATAATGTTAGTAGGTGAGATTATGGAAGAATTTTATGCAAAAATTAATGAAAAGGAATATTTAGTACCTTATGATATAGTGGCTGTTAATGCAAGTATTTTTAATAAATATATGAGTATTATTAATGAGAAGAAGTATTTGAATATAGAGATGATGGTAAGAAATGAAGATTTCTTTGAAGTTAGACATATATATCAAACTATGAGAAATTATATTGAAGCTTATGCTATGGATATGTCTGCTACGATGAATAGTGATAGGGAAGATCCATTAGTGAAATATATGAGTATTAAAACTAGAATTAATGATGGTGATAAGAAACTAGTACCTGAAGCTAATACTGATAGAAGTACTAAAGAAAAGATAGTTCTTGATGGAATGAGTGAATTATTAGGGCTATATGATACGATGATTGTAGATGATGAGTATGAAAGTAAGAGGGCTATGTAGCTCTTTTTTTATTGCATAAAAAAATAGCCTTGGGCTATTTATCTAGATCTTTAGTAAGTAAGCCAATATTGACTAAACCAGAGACCATTACTAAGACATAAACGATACGGGTAATGAGAGAACCATCTCCTAGTAGATATTCAACTAAATTAAAGTTAAATAAACCTACTAAGCCCCAGTTGATACAGCCAATAATACCTAGTACTAAAGTAGTTTTAAATAATGTATTCATATTATCCTCCTTGACAGTATTATTTTTACCAAAAAAGAAATAATTATTCATCATATTAAGAAAATAATGCCATATAATTTACCATAAAGATAAAAAAATGAGGTGAAGAGTGAAAAAAATATTTTTATGTTTAATTTTAATATGTTTAGTTTTGACAGGATGCGGAAAGAAGGATGAGAAAACAGTATTAAAAGAATTTCAGAATAAAGTAAATAATACTAATTCATATTATTTGTCTGGAAATATGGAACTTGTTAATAATGAGGATGTGTATACTTATAAGATAGCTGTTTCTTATGAGAAAGAAGATCATTATAAGATAGAACTTGTAAATGTTATTAATGAACATAAACAAGTAATACTTAGAAATAATGATGGAGTATATGTAATTACACCTTCTCTTAATAAGAGTTTTAAATTTCAAAGTGATTGGCCTTATAATAATTCACAAGTATATTTACTTTCTAGTTTATTAGATGATATATCTAATGATGAAGAAAAATTATTTGAAAGTACTTCTGAAGGTTATATCTTTACTTCAAAAGTAAATTATCCAAATAATGATAAGTTAGTTAATCAGAAGGTATATTTTGGAAAGGATTATTTACCAACTAAAGTAGAAGTAATGGATAAAGATGGAAATGTACAAATAAAGATGGTATTTGATAAGATAGATTTGAAGACAGAATTTAATGATACATATTTTGATTTGAATTCAATACTTAATACTGAAGAAGGAAGTAGTAGTGATGGAAATAATACTGTAAAAGATAATACTAATAGTACGAATAATAATACTAATACGAATACAAATACAAATACAAATAATAATAAGAATGATGATAAGAATACTAATAAGAGTAATAATGAAGCACAGGAACCTGATAGTAATAATAAGAGTGATGAGAAGAATAATACTAAATCAACAGCTACTATTGATGATATAATATATCCAATGTATTTACCTGTTAATACTTATTTGACTAATCAAGAGAGAGTAAGTACTGATGATGGAGAAAGATTAATATTAACTTTTACGGGTGATAAGGCATTTACTTTAGTAGAAGAGACAGCTAGTTATAGTAAGAGTCCTGAGATAATTCCTACTTATGGTAGTGTAGAACTTATAGGAGCTTCATTAGCAGTAATAAATGATAATTCAGCTAATTGGTTTAATAATGGAATAGAATATTATATAGTAAGTGACGTTATGAGTACTGGAGAATTATTACAAGTAGTAAGAAGTATTAGTGTACTTCCAGTTAGTAAATAAATAATATATAAATATGAGAAATAGTGATGAGCTGTTTCTTTTTTTGTTGATAGGATATATGTGAATACTAGATATAAATAAGAATAACTATACATATTATGGTTATGTAGATATATTTTATTGTGATTTTAATAATTTTTTCTTGACAAAGAGGGCTTGGTAGAGGTAATATTATTTTATAAATTAAATGTGTTGATCAGGAGAAGTAATAATAATAAAATAAATACAGTGAGTTAGGGATAGTGAGAACTAATAAAATTAATTATTATGAATAACACCTGGAAGCAGATTATTCGAAATAATAGTAGAGTAATACGGAAGTAGACCGTTATCTAACTACAGGGCTTGATAGAGCTTTAGAGGGATTATAATGAAAGTTATAATAATGTAGGTGGTACCGCGGATATGTACAGTGTTCGTCCTATTTAAGGATGAAGACTGTTTTTTCATATTTAAGTCTTCGTCTTATGGAAAGGAGAGATAATATGAAAGAAAAATATCGTGATCACTTTTGTGGAATGATCAAAGAAGAAGATGGAGAGGTTTTGGTATGTGGATTTGTAGAAAATATTCGTGATCATGGAGGAATATTATTTGTAGACTTGCGTGATGAGTCAGGAGTGGTTCAGTTAGTAAGTAATGATGACAGGATATTTATGCACTTATTAAAAGAAAGTAGTATTCAGGTACGTGGTGTGGTTAGGAAGAGAAGAGAGGACGACTACAATGAGAAGATTAGTACTGGTACTGTTGAAATATTAGTAAGCTCTTTAGAGGTGTTAGGTCAAGTGAAAGGACTTCTTCCTTTTGAAATTAGGACTAGTCATGAGGTTAATGAAGAGACAAGGCTTAGATACCGTTATTTAGATTTGAGGAATAGTAGGAATCATGATCTGATTGTATTTAGGAGTGAAGTTATTAAATATATAAGGAAGATGATGGATAGGGATAATTTTTTGGAGGTACAGACACCAATTATTACAGCTAGTTCTCCAGAAGGAGCAAGAGACTTTTTAGTTCCTTCACGTAAATTTAAAGGGAAATTTTATGCTTTACCACAAGCTCCACAGATATTTAAGCAATTATTAATGGTATCAGGATTTGAGAAATATTATCAGATAGCACCATGTTTTAGGGATGAAGATGCTAGAAGTGATAGGTTATATGGAGAATTTTATCAATTAGATTTAGAAATGGCTTATGTTAGTGAAGAAGATGTACTTGAAGAGGGAAAAAAGATATTTAAGAGTATTTTTAAGAAATTTGGTAATAAGAAGATAAGTAGTTTTAAGGTGCTTACTTATAAGGAGAGTATGGAATGGTATGGTACTGATAAACCAGATTTACGTAATCCTTTAAAGTTAATGGATGTATCAGAGATATTTATCAATAGTTCTTTTGCTCCTTTTAGAAAGACAATAGTTAAGTCAATAGTAGTTAGAGGGATTGCTGATAAGTCTAATAGTTGGTTTAATGAAGTAGTAGAATACGCTAAAGAGATAGGGATGCCAGGTATTGGATATTTTAAGATAATGGATGATCTTAGTTTTAATGGACCGATAGATAAATTTTTGAGTGATGATGAGAGAAATTGTTTGATAGAACTTTGTAAACTTAAAAAGGGGGATGTGATATTCTTTATAGCTGATAAGTATAAGGCTTATAAGTATGCTTCTTTAATGAGAGATATGCTTGGTAGAAAGATGGGGTTAATAGATGATAATATATATAGTTTTTGTATTATTAAAGATTTTCCAATGTATGAATTTAATATAGATAATGATAGATATGAGTTTTGTCATAATCCGTTTTCTATGCCTAAAGGGGGAATGGATAGTTTAGAAGAGGATGATATTCAGGATATAGTAGCATATCAATATGATTTTGTATGTAATGGGATAGAAATGGCTTCTGGAGCGGTAAGAAATCATGATCTAGAGATTATGAAGAAGGTATTTTCTTTAGTGGGATATAGTGAAGAAGATATTAAGAAGAGATTTAGTTCATTATATGAAGCGTTTCATTATGGGGCTCCTCCTCATGCAGGTATGGCTATTGGGATAGAGAGAATGCTTCAGTTACTTAAGGATACTGATAGTATTAGAGAAGTAGTAGCATTTCCAATGAATAGTCAAGGGGAAGACAAGATGATGGGATGTCCTAGTAATGTTTTAGAAGAACAACTTAGAGAAATACATATTAAGTTAAGATAATGATAATAAAAATGATAAAAATAAGTAATTTTATGATATACTAATGTAATGAAAGAAGGTAATAGGATGGATAAAGAGACTTTAGTAGTTTTAGCTAATAAGTTAATGTTTACAATGGATGAGAGTGAATATGATACGTTATTAGAAGAATTTGATACAATACTAAAACAGATGGATTTGATAGGAAATATTCCTGATATTAAGAATGTAGAACCTTTGATATATCCGATAGAAAAGACGTATGCATCTTTAAGAGAAGATGAGGTATTAGAAGAATTACCACTTGAGGATATTTTACTTAATAGTGGTAGCACTTTATATAATCAAGTTAAGTTACCAAAGGTGGTGGAATAATGAATAAGAGTATTAGTGAAATGAAAGAGATGCTTGACGAGGGTAAGATAACTAGTGAAGAGCTATTTAAAGAAGCTCGTGATAAGGCTATAAAGTATCAGGATGAATATAATTCTTTTGTGACAATAATGGATGAGTATAAGATAGAAGGAGAAGGGATACTTAAGGGGATTCCTTATGCTCTTAAGGATAATGTATCTACTAGAGGGATACTTACTACGGCTTCTTCAAATATACTTAGTAATTATGTACCAGTATATGATGCTACTATATATGAGAAATTAAAGAAAGCAGGAGCTATACTTGTAGGAAAGACAGTACTTGATGAACTTGCGATGGGTGGTACTGGTACTACGGGACATACGGGAGTAGTAAGAAATCCTTGGTGTAAAGAGAGACTTATAGGAGGATCTTCAGCAGGATCAGCGGCAGCAGTAGCTCTTGGTATTGTACCTTTTGCTATTGGTAGTGATACGGGGGACTCTATTAGGAAACCGGCAGCTTATGGTGGAATAGTAGGATTTAAGCCAACTTATGGAAGAATATCTAGATATGGATTATTTGCTTTTGCATCTAGTTTAGATCATTTGGGAGTAATGGCTAGAAATGTATATGATACAGCAATGGTTATGAATGTAGTTAAAGGACATGATGATAAGGATATGACTAGTTTACCAGATGATGGAAAGGATTATTTAGCTACGATTAATGATAGTGTTAAGGGTAGAAAATTATTTTATATAAAGGAAGCATTAGAGAATAAGGATAATGATCCTGAATTAGAGATGGTAATAGATAATTTTAAGAAGGTTATTCAAGAGTGTGAAAAGTTAGGTATGGAGGTATGTGAGGAGTCTATTGATAAGGATTTATTATTAGCATTATATCCTACATATATGTCTATATCTTGTGCTGAAGTTACTAGTAATGATGCTAATTTAACTGGTATTCATTTTGGAGTAAGAGGAGAAGGTAATACTCCTGATGAGATTATAAAAGATGCTCGTACTAAAGGATTTAGTGAACTTATTAAGAGAAGATTTATTCTTGGTAGTTATATTCTTCAAAGAGAGAATCAAGAGAAATTATTCTTAAATGCTTATAGAGTTAGAAGACTGGTAGTAGACAGGATGAATGAATTATTTAAGAAGTATGATGGATTAATTATGCCAGCTGGATCGGGAATAGCTCCTAAGTTTGATGAAGGATCTGACAAGTTAAGTGATAAGTATTTGATACTAGATAATCATTTAGTTATTGGTAATTTTGGAGGATACCCTAGTATTACGATACCTTCTGGATTTATTAAAGATATGCCAGTAGGAGTAAATATTACAGGAAGGCAAATGGAAGATGATTTAGTACTTAATATGGCTAATATGTTAGAGCATGAGATGGGATATGCTAATCAAGTGGCTAAGGTAGGTGAAGAAGATGTATAAGACAGTTATTGGACTTGAAGTACACTGTGAGTTAAAATCTAATAGTAAGAATTTTTCAAGATCAAGAAATAGTTATTCAACAATACCTAATAGTAATGTGTCAGTAGTAGATTTGGGTATGCCAGGAATATTACCAGTAGTTAATAAAGAAGCTGTTAAGAATTCTATTAAAATGGCTCTTGCAATGCATTGTGAGGTACCTGAATATTTAACTTTTGAGAGAAAGAATTATTTTTATCCAGATTTACCTAAGGGATATCAGATAACTCAGTTTAAGCATCCGATTGGTACTAATGGATATGTTATGATTAATGTTAATGGAGAAGATAAGAAAGTACTTATACATGATACTCATTTGGAAGAGGATACGGCTAGTTTAGATCATTATAATACATATTCTTTAATTGATTACAATAGATGCGGAGTTCCGTTACTTGAGACGGTTACTGAGCCTTGTCTTAATTCAGCTGATGAGGCAGTTGCTTTTCTTGAAGGACTTAGAAGTATATTTTTGTATTGTGATACTTCATATGCAAGAAGTGATCGTGGACAAATTAGATGCGACGTTAATGTTTCTTTGATGCGTGAAGGAGATACGGAACTTGGTACTAAGGTAGAGATGAAGAATATTAATTCATTTAGTAGTGTTAAGGAAGCTATTATTAGTGAGGTTAAGAGACAGACAGAGATTCTTAATAGAGGAGAGAAAGTACTTCAGGAGACTAGAAGATTTGATGAGACTTTAGGAGAGACTTTCCTTATGAGAAGTAAGGAAGATGCTATTGATTATAGATATTTTACTGATCCTAATTTACCTCCTATTAAGATAGAACGTGAATGGATAGAAGAAATAAGAGGAAGTATTCCTAAGCTACATAATGAGAGATTTAGTACTTATACTAAAGAATATTCTATTAATGAAAAGGATGCATATACTATTGTAAGGGATAAGAAGATATCTGATTATTATGAAGAATGTCTTAGTTTAGGAGGAAACCCAGTTAAGGTATCTAATTGGATTACAGGTAATGTGTTAGGATACTTGAATAGATGTAGTCAAACTATTGATGATCTTAAGATGAGTCCAAAGATGCTAGTAGATTTAATTAATTTAATTGATAATGGAAGTATATCTTCTAAACAAGGAAAAGAAGTATTAGAGAAGGTACTTGATACTGGTAAAGAGCCTAAGGTGATAGTAGAAGAATTAGGTATATCACAGATTACTTCTTTGGATGAGATTAGAAAAATAGTATTAGAAGTAATAAGTGAGAATATGTCTTTGGTAGAAGACTATAAGAATGGTAAGAGAGTATTTGATTACTTTATAGGACAAATTATGAAGAAGACTAGAGGAAGAGTTAATCCAACGATGGCTTCTAAAATACTAAAGGAAGAATTAGATAAATAGATGATGGAAGTATGTTATATGGCATACTTCTTTTTAGGTAAGTTCTGTTATACTTTGTGACTGATAAATATTTATATTAGAATATTTAGTAAATTTTAAAATAATTTGAAACAAATTATCCTATAATTGTTAAAATAAATTAATATTGTAACACTTATCAGTTATTATGTTTAACACAACCTTTAGGTAAAAAAACTATATAAAAAAGAAATATCAAATAAATGTTCTAAAAAAATTGACAAAATATAAAGTTTATGTTATTATAAATGTCGATTTCTTTGAAGGGGGAATAATTATGTACGAAGAAAATAGAAGATTTAGTTGGACTAATTTCTTTATTAAGGGTATTATAATAATTATTTTTGTATTATTTACAGTATGGTTATTATCTTTATCTAATAAGGGTATTAGTAATTCACTCGATGTACTTACAGATAATATTTTTGCAGAGAATATCGATAGAATGAAAGAAGCTGGTAAGGGATATTTTACTGATGAGAGATTACCTCAAAAGGTAGGAGAAGTTAAGAGTATATCACTTGCTAAAATGTATGATGAGAAGCTAATTCTAGAGATAAAAGATAAGTATGGAAATGCTTGTTCTGCTACTAATTCATATGTATCTATTGAAAAAATGGATAATGAATACCAGATGAAAGTATACTTAGAGTGTGGTGAAGAAAGTGATTATATTATAGTAATCATGGGATGCTATACTTATTGTGAAAGCGATATTTGTGAGAGAAGAACTCCTACAGATACTGCTAAAGAAGTTGAATATGAATATAAAAAGACTACTGGTGGTAAATGGAGTGACTGGGGTAATTGGTCTGAATGGTCTAGAGTAGGAATATCTAAGACTGAATACCGTGAGGTAGAGACTAAGAAAGTTAAAGAAGAATATTCATATGATAAGACAATTTATGAAAATGAATATGTATCATTTGAGACAAGTTGTCCAAGTGGATACAATAAGACTAGTGATGGTAAATGTGTTAAGTATGAGACTAAAGAAACTTACACTAAACCTAATGCTTGTGCTAAGGAATACAATGGTTATACTTTAGTAAGTCAAAATGGATTTACATGTAACTATAAAAAGAATACAACTGTTACTAAGGGACCTAATGCATGTCCAAGTACTTATGATGGCTATACTTTAGTAAGTCAAGATGGATTTACATGTAATTATGTTAAAACAGTAAGTACTACAGTTAGTGCTAATGCATGTCCAAGTACTTATGAAGGTTATAACTTCTATGCTCAGGATGGATTAATTTGTAAATATAGTAAGAGAGTTGTGGCTTCAATAGATTATGTATATAATTGTAATGGTGGTTGTGGTATGAAACCAGTTTATACTTATAAGTATGAATATACTACTAGTAATACAACATGTCCAAGTGGCAGTGTAGAATCAAATAATACTTGTGTAGCTTATAGTCAAGTTAAATTAGTTAAGACAGACTTAGTAAGTTGTCCAAGTGGATATAGTAAGTCAGGAAGTAACTGTGTAAAGACAAGTACAAGTACTACTAAGACTACTGTAGGATGCCCAAGTGGATATAATCAATCAGGAAATACTTGTGTTAAGAAAACAACTGTTACTAAGACAGCTAATATTATTAAGAGTTGTCCAGCTGGATATAACTTTACTAATGATAAGAGTCAATGCTACAGATCAGTAGCTTCAGTTATTAAGGTAACTGGTACTAAAGATGTGACATATTATCGTTATAGAATTAGAGAATATATTGGTGGAACAGTAGATTATAAATGGAGTAAATCTAAAGAAGATAAAACATTATTAGATGCTGGTTATGTATTAACAGGAAGAACTAGATAGTTAGTAAGGGGGAAATATAATGAGTAGATTAGATGATTTAGATAGAATGATCAATGAATTAAATGATCAAGAACAAAAAAATGAAGAAATGATTAGAAAAGCTGAAGAAGCTAGAAAAATGGCTGAAGAGAATACTAATAAAGTTAGAGAAAATAGAAGAAAAGCTGAAGAAGCGAGAGCTAAATATGCGGAAGCTGAAGAATTGTATGCTGAAGTTGAACCTACTAGTAAAAAGAAAAGTAGTAATATTGGGAACAGTACTGGTGCTAGAGTAACTGCTTTAGTATTAGCTGGTTCAATCTTAACTGGATCAGTAGTATATGCTTTAACTAGAAAGTCTTATGCTGGTAAAGTTCAAACTATGCCAGTAGCTAGTCCTATGGTTAGTGATACAATGACTCCTGAAGAAGTTAAGGATATAATTACATATGATTATGAAGAATTAACTGATGAGAAGTTTGAAGAGTTATGTGCTTTGAGAATTAAGGAGTTAGCTGATAAAGAGATTCCAGTTAATGAGAAGGATGTTATTACTTATGTAATGGGTACTAATAGTGATAAATTAGCTGAAGATAATAAGGCTATTATAGGTAGTGTAGTTGGTGATAGAGCTGACGTTGAAGTATTAAATGACTTTGGTAAGGTTTGTGCTGCTATTGCTATGTATGATTTAAAAATAGCTAGAAATAGTACTCCTGAAGGATTTATCTTAGTTAGTGATAGTATTTTTGGAGAACAAAAAGATTTAATGATCGAAGTAGAAAAATATGTTAATACAATAGTTAAATCACAAGGAGATAATGAGAAAGTTAATGCTACTATGGAAGAATTATTTGATTTATTAAGTAGTGGTAAGTTATCTAAATTAGATGACGGTGTAGGTTTCTCAATGGCTACATATTTAATGCTATTTGATGCAATGGATAAAGAAAGAGATATTACTTTAAATGATAGTAATAGAAGTATGCTTGATCAATTAGTTACATCTGAAAAATATGTATCAGATATTTTAAGAATATTTGGTAGTGAAGAGTGTAAAGTATTATCTAAATAATAATAAATAGAGTCTAATAATAGGCTCTTTTTCTTTATATATATGGGTAATTGTGATATAATTTAGTTGATGAGTTATGAAGAAAATGATAAAGATATTTATAAGTGTTATGATAAGTTTATTTATATTAATATTATTAGTAGTTAAGATAGATAATAAGTATGATAAGAATAATTATAAGATAATAATGGATAAGACTGATATTAAGAATATTAGTTATGTGAATAGATATGGAGATTATTATGTAGTTATTAATGATAAGTATTTGTATGCTATTAATAAGGAATATAAGATAGTTAGTGAAATAGATAAGATTTTATTATATGAAAATAGTGAAAAGTATGATATTATATATGATAATGAATTGTTTATGTATCTAGATGATGATGGGGGTAAGTATAGGTACTATGATATATATAGCTATAAATTAGCTAAGGAGATAGATATTGGAGGTTAATATGGAAGAGAAGGTAATAGAACTTATTAAAGATAAACCAATAGTTATTCCTAGGATACTTTTTAGTAATTATAGGAAATTAAATATTAGTGATCCAGAGTTAGTTATTATTATGATACTGTTATCTTTGGGTGATAAAGTGATATATAATCCGGAAGAGTTTGCAAAGACTAGTGGATGGAAGAAACATGAGATAATGGAAGTTGTTAATAGTTTAGTACAGAAGAATATTATATCTTTTGAAGTGGAAAAGATTGATAAGAAAGCATATGAATATTTATCTTTAGATTTATTATATGAAAAGTTATTTAATTTAGTTATAGCTCCTAATGAAGAGAAGAAGAAGATAGATACTAGTGTTTTTGATACGTTTGAGACAGAACTTGGAAGAACTTTATCACCAATGGAATATGAGCAGATTAAGGAATGGATAACTAGTGGTAATAGTGAAGAGATGATTATATATGCTCTTAGAGAGGCTGTTTTGAACGGAGTTAGTAATTTAAGATATATAGATAGTATTTTAAATGAATGGAGAAAGAAAGGATATAAGAATAGAGCAGATATTACTCGTGATAGAGAGACTTATCGTAGTAAGAAAGGAAAGGTATCGGTGTATGATACTGATTGGTTAAATGAAAGATAGGAAGAAGATATGGGATTATTTAGATAAGTTATTTCCTAATCCTAAGTGCGAACTTAATTATGAACATGATTATGAATTATTAATAGCAGTAATGCTTAGTGCACAGACTACTGATAAGAGAGTTAATAAAGTAACTAGTGTATTATTTAAGAAGTATCCTGGTATTAAAGAGCTTAGTGAAGCACCAATAGATGATATAGAGAATATTATTAGAGAGATAGGGACATATAAGAGAAAGAGTATGTATGTACATGAGATAACTAAGAAGTTAAGGGATGATGGGTATGATTATGTTCCTAATGATAGAGACTATATTGAGAAGTTACCTGGTGTAGGACACAAGAGTGCTAATGTATTTTTAGCTAATATTTATAATGAACCGGCAATAGCGGTAGATACGCATGTAGCTAGAGTTAGTAGGAGACTTGGAGTGGCTTGTGATCAGGATAATGTTAAGATAATTGAGAAGAAACTAGAGAAGGTTATTCCAAAAGATAAGTGGGGTAGGACACATCATCAATTAGTATTATTTGGAAGATACTACTGTAAGGCAGTTAGTCCACTATGTGAAGATTGTGAATTAAATGAAATATGTAAGTATAAAAAATAGAGCTATGATAAGCTCTTTTAATTATTCATTTATTTCTTCAATAGCACCAGTAGGGCATTGTTCAATAGCATCTTTAGCAGTATCTTCTAAATCTTTAGGTACAGGATTAGCAATACATTCAGCTAGACCAGCATCACTAAAATCAAATATTTGACTTTCTGATAAAGCTACACAATTACCGCATCCAATACATTTGTCTTCTAAAACTTTTACTTTCATTTTTTTACCTTCCTTCTTTAATAATTATAAGTGTAAAAAGTAAAAAAATCAATAAAAATTATTTTATTTATGAGAAATATATGGTATTATATTATTAAATAGAAGGTGCTTTTATGAATAGTAGAATGGATAAATATAAAGAAGAAGTAACTAATGAAGATATACCTACAAGAAGTGATAAGTATAAGCAATTATATAGACAGGTATATGATGCTTATGATGGATTTGAAAATTTGATTGTTCCTTCTAATGCTAAAGAGATAACTCCAATGGAACTTAAAGAAGAGATTACTAGTAGAAGTGAATATCAAATGATGCAGGAGTATAAGGATATTATTAGACCTAGTGCTACTCCTAGTAATAATAAAGTAGCTAGAAAAGAAATGATTCAGGAGCAGCAAAGGCAAGAGAATGAAATATATGATATTAAGGAACTTTTGAATAAAGCAGTAGGTACTAAAAAAGATGATGAAGAGATTATTCCTACTTTGACTAATGAAGATTATTTAAAGAGACTTAAATTAGATGATAATAGAACTAATATAGAGCAAGTAAAAGAAATGTATGATGAGATAAGAAAAGAAACTATGGATGAAGAAGAGAATGATAATTTACTTAAGACAGCTAATTTATCTTTAGAAATATTATCTGATTTAAAGAGTGATAATGAAAAAACTACAGTTAGTCCTCCAATTAAAGAAGATGAATGGATAATAGATAAGGGTAATAAAGATAGTGACTTTTATAGTAGTACTTATAAATTTAGTAAGAAAGATTTTGAAGATAAGAAAGCTGATAATATAAGTGAACAGTATGATGAAGAAGATAATAATGATGATTTTCAGGAAGATAAGGGGAATAGAAAGTTTTTCTTTAAGATATTGATGCTAATATTTGGAATATCTTTAGTAGCTATAATAGTAATATATTTATTTAATTATTTTAATAGAGTATAGATATAAAGAGACATAGAAATATGTCTTTTTTTAGTTTGATAATAATTAATTATAGAGAATGTTATTAAGAAGTAAAAAGATTGATATTTTTTTAAGGATATATGGTAATTTTTGTATAAATATAATTATTTATTAACATAATATTATTAGTTGGAAATAAAATTTATAGAAAAGGAGGTTTAATGGCATAAAAAGTGTAAATTTGATTGACAAGATTTGTTTGTACAGTTATAATAGTAAGTCATCTGGAGTAAAATGTAGTTATTCAGATAATACTTATAGGGAGGATTTAATAAAATGAAGAAAATGAAAAGATTTTTGGAAAAATTTACAAAGATAATAATGCTTATTAGTATGATTTTTTCTAGTTTTCAAGCTCCAATACAGGTATTTGCAGCAGAATTAGCAAATAATGATAGTGAGATACCTGTAGGATCTATTAAGTTAGGACTTGATGGAGAAATATCTAGTAATAATAGTGTTAGTACGGAAGTAAATTCTAAAAATAATGACATTTCAGTCAAGAAAACTGTTACAGCAATAGATGCTAGTAATGGTAAATATCAAGTTGAATTTGAAATTAAAGGAAAGGAAAGTACACAAGAGAAACCAGTATATGTTGTAGTAGTATTTGATAGATCTGGTAGTATGGCAGAAAATAAGTATGGTTATCCTGATTATGAGAAATGGAATAGTGCAGTAAAAGGTGCTAAAATGTTTGCTAATACTTTAATCAATGATGAAACTGGATTAAAGAATTCTAAGATTGCTTTAGTAACATTTGCTAAGAAGGCTACTAAAGATCGTGATTTTAAACATGAAGGGTTTGTTGATAGCAATTTTGGTAGACCTAACGAGGGAACCAATTTACATGATGGGTTAGTTAAAGCTGGAGAATATTTTAGTACAATTCCAGAAGAAGATAAGGCTACAGCACTAAAATATGTAGTAGTTATGAGTGATGGAAAGCCAACATATTATAATTATACTTATACTGGTAGAGATGGTAGAGAACATACTAGTGTAGAAGGAAATGGTCGTGAAACAAGTAGTAATATTTTAAATGCAACATTTAAAGAAGCAGATAGTCTTAAGAATAGTGGAATAACAATATTTTCTATAGGATATGGAATTAATGAAAATGATATAGCTTTAAATGGAAATTATTCTTATAAAGAAGTAAATTATAGTAATATTAAAACTAAAGAAGTACTTGAATTAGTAGCAAGTAGTAATGATAATTATTATAGTGCTAGTAATGAGAGTGAAATAGTAAAAGTATTTAGTGATTTGGCAAAAGAAATGATTGTTCCTGGAAAGAATGCTACTTTGATAGATAATATTGGTAGTAAGTTTAAATTAGTAGAAAATGTTAGTGATAATGGCAGTTATAATGAAAAAGATAATGTTTATCAAGGAGAAGTAATTGAAAAGATTACTAAAAATACACTTACTTATACATTTAATATAGAGATTGATCCAGATACTGAAACTGGATGGTATCCTACTAATGAAGGATTTAAATTAATATATACTGATAATGATGGAGTAGAACAAGAGATAAATAGTGATAAGGATCCTTATGTTTATTGGAAACAAAGAGAATATAAGTATATAGTTAATTATTATAAAGATAGTACTAGTGATGATAATAATAGAATAGCAAGTGATGAGAGAACAGCTCCAGCGGGAACAGTTATTGATATAAATAATGTAGACAAAGATAAATATTTAAATAAAGCTGGTGCAGGATATGAATTTAATAGTATTGATCCAGAAAGTATTACTATTACTAATACTAATGATGAGACTGTGATTAAAGTTTTATATACTTTAAAGAAATTTAGTTATACAGTTAATTATTATAAAGATAATAGTAATGTAGCATTTGAATCAATTAAAGTAGATGGTGTAGTATATGGAACAAAAGTTGATTCAAAAGGATATTATTTAAATTTACAAGATAATAGTATCATTGAAAAATATGAATTAAAAGGATATAAATTAGATGATATTAAGAGTGATAAAAATATTGTTACTATTGATAATGATAATAAAGTAATTAATGTATATTATATTAAGGATATGTTTAAATTTACAGTTAATTATTATTTTGATAATAATCAAGATACTGAATTAACAGAAGAGGGAACTGAAGAGTATGGAAGTACTATCAAGGCTTCAGAATATCATTTAAAGGAAGAAGTTCTTAATAATAAGGGTAATTATTTCTTAGATCCAGATAAGAATGCTTATAATTATCAAGAAAAGAAAATTGGAACAAATCCAGATGAAAATGATTTAAATATATATTATATTAAAACTGAAATTCCTTATGGAAAAGAAAGTATTAAAAAGACTACTACTAATAATGAAATAATTATAGATAGTAAGACAGTTGTTAATTATACAGTTAATTATGAGGCTGTAGTTAATAATGTTAGAAAAGATGATAAGATAACAGTTACAATTGTAGATACACTACCTGCTAAGATAGATACAAATAATAAGAGTACTAAATTAAATGGTGGGAAATATGATGAAAATAAGAAAACAGTTACTTGGATTAAAGAAATAACTGTAGAAGAAGATTTTGTAAAAGAATATACTGTAAGTGAAACAGTTAATTATAGTGTTGTTTATGTTGATTATGCAGATATATCAGCAAGTGATAATAATAAGTTAATAAATACTGTACATGGAAATGTTATGGTTAAAAATATTAATACTAATGGTGTAGAAGATAGCACAGAAGTACAAGTTAATATTCAAGGTAATTTAACTGTTAAACATGTAGATGAAAATGGAAAAGATTTATTAGAGCCAGTTTTAACTACAAAAGCAGTAGGAACAACTTATAATGAAACAAAGAAAGAAATATACGGATATACTTTTAAAGAAGACACAGGTAATACTAGTGGTAAATATATTGAAGGAACAACAGAAGTAGTATTTACTTATACTAAAAATGATGGTATAGTTACTGAGAATAGTGTAGTTAAGAAGACTGGACCAGAAAATATTAATAGTATTAATGGAGTATTTAATTATACATTAACTTATAAGGGAGAAATTAAGGATTATAAAGGTAGTGCTAAATTAACTTTAATAGATAGATTACCTTATGAACTAGATGATGATTCTACTTATGATGGATGTACTTACAATGCTCAAGATAAAACATTAACTTGTGAGAGAGAATTTACTATTAGTGAAAATAATACTAAGGTAGAAGCAAGTTTTGCTTTATCACTAAAATTTAAGAATATTGATTCTGATAAGATTACTAATAAAGTTGAATCTAAGTTAGAATATGGAAAAAATACTTCTGAAGGTGAAGATGAAACTGAAACAGAAGTATTCAAGGGTACAGTTATTGCTAGATACTTAGATGAAGATAAGAAGGAAATAGCTCCTGAAGTATCTAATACAGGACTTGGTGGATCAGAGTACACTACTCATGAAAAAGAAATATATGGATATACTTTAAAAGAAATGCCTGTTAATAAGACTGGTAAATATGCGGCTAAAGAAACTATTTATGTAGATTATATATATACTAAAAATGATGGTACAGTTAGTGAAACAGTTACATCAAAGACACAAATAAAAGAAATATCTGGAATAAATTCAGAGTTTGAATATGTTCTTAGTTATAATGGTAAGATTGAAGGTTATGTAGGAAATGCTACGATTAAACTTACAGATAAATTACCTTATACTGTAAAAGAAATAAAATATGATGAAAATGCTTGTAATTTTAATAAAGATACGAATACATTAACATGTTTTAAGACAGTTAAAATAGATGAAAAAAATAATCTTGTTAATGCAGAATTCCATGTAATAGTTAAATATCTTGGATTAACTAGTGAAACTGATTTAACAGTTAAGAATATTGTTGATGCAGAACTTACTTATGGAAACAATAAGGAAAACTCTAATGATAGTGTTGAAGATGTTATTAAAGCATCTAAAGTAGTAGCTATTTATGTTGATGAAGCAAATAATACATTAGCAGATAGTGAAGAGATGACAGGACTTATTGATAGTGAATATACAACGCATGAAAAATCAATTCTTGGATATACTTTAAAGGAAATGCCAGTTAATAAGAATGGAGTATATACAGAAGAAGATATTATTGTTAAATATGTGTATACTAAGAATATTGGTACTTCAGAAGAAGAAGTTCAAAAGATAGGTCTTGAGGAAGTATCTTCAATTAATGAGGCATTTATATATACGATTACGTATAATGCAGTAATTAAAGATTATGTAGGTAATGTTAAATTAGTTATTAAAGATGTTTTACCATATGAAATAGATGTGGAAAAATCAATTATTGATACTAATAATAATATTGCTTGTAAATATATTAATTCTATGATAGTTTGTGAATATAATAAGACTATTAATAGTGAAGAAGATAATACAATTGAAGTGGTAATTAATTTAGAATTATATTTTAAAAATGTTGATAAGGAAATGGTTATTAACAAAGTAGAAGCAATGCTTACTTATGGAGATACTGAGAAGTCATCTAAGGATGAAACTGGTACTAAGGTACTTAAGGGAACTGTGATAGTTAATTATGTTACTGAAGATGGAGAAGAACTTGCTCCAAGTGAAGAGATGACTGGATTAGTAGGATCTGAATATAAGACTAATAAGAAAGCATTTGATAAGTATTATTTGAAAGAAGTTAAGGGCAATGAAACTGGTGAATATATGGAAGAAACACAAGAAGTTACTTACGTATATAGTTTAATACCATTACCACCACAAACTGGATATGAAGGAAATAATACTAATTATATTGGATTATTTATTCTAGGAATAGTAATGTTATTATTCAAAAAAAGAATATAATATAGTGAGAGAAAGTAGATAAAATCTACTTTTTTTCTTTTGGTAATAGTGTCAATTCTTTTGGAAAAAGGTGTATAGTTTGTTGAAAAATAGGGGATTTTATGATATTATTAGTCTAGGTGATAGGCATGAATGAAGAAAACAATAGAATACATGAGTATGCGCTTGAAGAAATAATGGGAGAGCGTTTTGGTAAATACTCAAAATATATTATACAAGATAGAGCAATTCCGGATGTTAGGGATGGACTTAAGCCTGTTCAGAGAAGAATATTATTCTCAATGTATAAAGAAAAGAATACTTATGATAAGCCATATAAAAAGTCAGCTAGAGCTGTTGGTGACGTTATGGGTAAGTATCATCCTCATGGGGATAGTTCTATATATGATGCAATAGTTAGAATGAGTCAGGATTTTAAGATGAGAGAGCCATTTATTGATATGCAAGGAAATAATGGATCTATTGATGGGGACTCAGCTGCTGCTAGTCGTTATACTGAAGCAAGATTATCGAAGATTAGTAATGAGATGCTTAGAGATATAGATAAAGAGACAGTTAATTTTGCTCCTAACTATGATGATACTTTGATGGAGCCAACTGTTTTACCGGCAAGATTTCCTAATCTTTTAGTAAATGGTACAACAGGTATATCAGCTGGATATGCAACAAATATTCCTCCACATAATTTGAGTGAAGTAATAGATGCTACTATATATAGAATAGATAATCCTAATAGTAGACTTGATACTTTACTTAATTATGTTAAGGGACCAGACTTTCCTACAGGAGGCTTGGCTATTGGAATAGATGGTATAAGACAAGCATATGAGACTGGTAGAGGGAAAATAACTATTAGAAGTAAGCTTACAGTAGATAAGAATAAGATAGTTATTACAGAGATTCCTTATGAAGTAAATAAACAATTACTGGTAAAGAGAATAGATGAAATCAGGATAGATAAGAAGATAGATGGTATTGTAGAAGTAAGAGATGAAACTGATAAGAATGGTTTACAGATAACGATAGATTTAAAGAAAGATGCTAATAGTAAGAATATATTAAATTATTTGTATAAGAATACGGAGTTACAGATAAGTTATAATTATAATATGATAGCAATAGTTAATCGTAGGCCAATGCAATTAGGATTAATACCAATACTTGATGCTTATATAGCTCATCAGAAGGAAGTAGTTACTAAGAGAAGTGAATATGATTTAGCTCATGCTAAGAAGAGATATCATATAGTAGAAGGTCTTATTAAAGCTATATCAATACTTGATCAGGTTATTAAGACTATTAGAGGTAGTAAGAATAAAGCTGATGCAATAGTTAACTTGGTACGTGAATATGGATTTACGGAGGATCAGGCTACGGAGATAGTAATATTACAACTATATAGATTAACTAATACGGATATTGTTACTTTACAAGAAGAGAAAGGTAACTTAGAGAAGATTATGGCTATGTTGGAGGCAATACTTGCTGATGAAGAGAAACTTAAGATGGTTATTAAGGAAGAACTTAGAAAGATCAAAAAGGAATATGGTAATCCTAGAAGAACGGAAATAGTTGATGAAGTAGAAGAAATTAAGATAGATACTACGGATATGATTCCTAAGGAAGATGCAATAGTAGTAGTTACACATGATGGTTATATTAAGAGAGTTAGTACTAGAAGTTATGCTACTAATACGGATGAGACACTTCTTAAGGATGGAGACTATATAATTGGATTATATAATATTAATACAACACAAACAGTACTTGTATTTACTGATATGGGTAATTATTTATTTTTACCAGTATATGAGATACCGGAAGTTAAATGGAAAGAAATGGGTAAACATGTTAGTAATATAGTTAGTATGTCATCAGGAGGGCAAATTATTGGAGCTATGCCAGTATATGACTTTAATAGAGATGAATACATAACAGTATTTACTAAGGATGGAATGGTTAAGAGAACTAAGTTAATAGACTTTAAGGTAGGTAGATATTCTAAAGAAATTGGCATGATTAAGTTAGCTCAAGGGGATAAGGTTATTAATGTTAGTTATAGTAATAATAGTGACGTGTTTGTGGCTACGCAAATGGGATATGGACTATGGTATGATATTTCTGAAGTTAGTGTAGTAGGTATTAGAGCTAGTGGAGTTAGATCAATAAAGCTTAAAGATGATGAGGTGGTAAGTAGTTATTTATTTGATTCAAAGGATGAATATTTAACAATTATTACAGATAAGGGTACTGCTAAGAGAATGAAGTTAGAAAATATTGAGAAGACTAGTAGAGCTAATAGAGGGGTACAATTAATGAAGACTATTAAGAGTAATCCTAGTAAGATAGTAAGTAGTTATATAGTGCCTAAGGATACGGAATTAGTTATTACATCAATAGCAGAAGTTAAGCCAGTAAAACTTACAGAGATAGCTATTATGGATAAGCAAAGTAATGGCTCATTTATTGTTAAAGATAGAGTGCTTGATACTTATAAGAAGAGTAAATTAGTAAGTGATGGAGATAGTAATATTTCTAATACTAGTGAAGATAAAGAGGATACTTCAAAGAAAGATACTGGTAGTGTTAATAAGGAATATAAGGCATTAAAGAATATTGATGAGAAGATTATGACAATAGATGAGATACTTGATGAAATAGAAGATAAATAGAAGAAAAGTAAGATGGTAAGGCATAATAGATAGATACTTATCATCTTATTTTGATAGGAGGAGATAAAATGAAAATATTAGTAACTGGAGGAACTGGTTATATAGGAAGTCATACAATTGTAGAATTATTGAAGAGAGGATATGAAGTGGTAGCAGTAGATGATTTTAGTAATTCTAAACCTATTGTATTAGATAGACTTAAAGAGATAACAGGACAAGAGATTAATTTTTATGAATTAGATGTATGTGATAAGGAGAAGTTAAGAAAGGTATTTGATAAGGAAAAGATAGATGCTGTTATTCATTTTGCAGGATTTAAGGCAGTAGGAGAATCAGTAGCTAAGCCTTTAATGTATTATAGAAATAATCTTGATTCAACATTAACTTTACTTGAAGTAATGAATGAATATGGGGTTAAGAAGATAGTGTTCTCATCATCTGCTACAGTATATGGGGATCCAGAAGAATTGCCTATTAAGGAGAATGCTAGACTTAAGACTACTAATCCATATGGTACTACGAAGTTATATATAGAGGGTATTTTAAAGGATGTATATATAGCTGATAATGATTATAGTATTGCAATACTTAGATATTTTAATCCAGTAGGAGCTCATGAGAGTGGATTACTTGGAGAGGATCCTAATGGTATACCAAATAATTTAATGCCTTATATTGTTAAGGTAGCTGAAGGAGAATTACCTCATTTAAATATATTTGGTGATGATTATGAGACAAGAGATGGTACTGGAGTAAGAGATTATATTCATGTAGTAGATTTAGCTCTTGGTCATATTAAAGCTATTGAATATATTGATAAGCATACTGGAATAGATTATTATAATTTAGGTACAGGTGTAGGTTATAGTGTACTTGAGATGGTTAATGCTTTTAGTGAAGTTAATAAAGTAGATGTTCCTTATGAGATAGCTCCAAGAAGAGAAGGAGATATAGCAGAATGTTATGCTGATACTAGTTATGCTAAGGAAAAGTTAGATTGGGAAGCTACTCATGGCTTACCTGAGATGGTATCTAGTGCTTATAATTATGCAGTAAAAAATCATGAATAAGAAAGAATATATAAAAAGGGTTCCAATAGATAAAGATAATATATGTATTTATCGTGATCTAGATAGGTGTAATAATTGTGGAGCTTGTAAGGGAATATGTAATTTTAGGATGGGGGTATATGGGCACTATGATATGGAACATAGTAAGAAGCCTATATGTATAAATTGTGGACAATGTTCTTTGGTATGCCCTAATAATGCTATATTAGAGGTAGAAGACTATAAGAAGGTAAAGAAGGATATAGAGAATGGATACCAAGTAATTGTAGAAATTGCTCCGGCAACAAGATATCTTTTGGGAGATGAATTTGGATATAAGCCTGGTAAGAATGTTATTGGTAAGTTGATAACAGCACTTCATGAATTAGGAGTTAGTTATGTATTTGATACTTCTTTTGGAGCTGATCTAACTATTTGTGAAGAGGCTCAAGAGTTTGTTAGGAGACTAGAAGACGGGAGCGAGACACCAATGTTTACTAGTTGTTGCCCAGCATGGGTTAAGTATATGGAAGAATTTTATCCGGAGATGGTAGGTAATTTGTCTAGTACAAAGAGTCCTATATTAATGATGGGAGCAGTTATTAAGAATTATTTTGTTAAGAAGAATGGAATTAATAAATATAAGGTAGTAGCGATAGTGCCTTGTACTGCTAAGAAATATGAGATAACTAAGAGTGATGACGTGGATTATGCAATTACGGTTAGAGAAATGGCTAGTTGGATACGTGAAGGGAACATTGATTTTAGAAAGTTAGATAATTCAAGATTTGATGACTTTACAGGTACTTCAGCAGGACTTATTTTTGGTACTAGTGGTGGAGTTATGGAATCAATGCTTAGATATAGTTATCATCTTATTACGCATAGAAATCCTCCGAAGAGACTTCTTAATAATAAGCTAGTGAGAGGACTTGAGGATATTAAAACTGGGGTGATTAAGCTAGGTGATAAAGATATAAGAGTAGCAGTTATTAATGGTACTGGTGATGTTCCTAAACTAATGGATAGAATTAAGAATGGAGAAAAATTTGATATAGTAGAAGTAATGGCATGTGATGGAGGTTGTATAGCAGGAGGAGGAGGCAGTAAGCAGTATAAAATTACTAATATAAATAAAGAAGTTAGAAGTAAGGCAATATATCACAAAGATAAGACTGTTAAGAGAAAGAATAGTTATGAGAATCCTAAGATTAAGAGATTATATAAAGAATTGTTGATAGAGCCTAATAGTGAAGAGGCAATAAAACTATTACATGTAAATTATAGATAAAGATAATAAAGGACTATTAAAGGTGAGTAGTCCTTTATTTTTTTAAAAAAATCGTTATATTTGACTGACAAAAAGTTAATTTTATGTTATCATTATTAGGAGTGGTGATGAGAAATGACAAGACATGAACAAAGATATAAGGCAATGACTATTTTGTATCAAGCATTTTTATATAAGAATAATAATATAAATTATAATATAAAAGATATTATTCATGAACAATTAGATGAAGATAATAAATTTATAGAGATGCTTGTTAATGGAGTAATGGAGAATATTGAAGTATTAGATGATATAGCTAATAAATATTTAGAGAACTGGGATATAAATAGATTAGGATATACTGATCAAGCTATTCTTAGAATGGGTATCTATGAAATTATTAAGACTGATACTCCAGATATTACTTGTATTGATGAAGCTATTAGACTTAGTAAAGAATACTCTGATGATAAAGTATGTAAGATGATAAATGGTGTACTTGATAAAGTTTATCATAGTAAGGCGAAATAATGGTAGAGAATTATATTACTATAGGGGAAATTAATAGATATTTAAAAGATTTATTTGATAATGATAGATGCTTACAAGAAGTATATCTGAAGGGTGAGATATCTAATTTTAAAGCTCATACTAGAGGACATTATTATTTTACTTTAAAAGATGAAACTAGTAGAATTAATGCAGTAATGTTTTCTTATAGAGCTAGTTCTTTAAAATTTACTCCAAGTGATGGGATGAAGGTTTTGGTAAAAGGAAAGGTATCTGTGTATGAGGCTACTGGTGGATATCAAATATATGTTGATGAGATGCAGGAAGATGGTATTGGTAACTTATATATAGAATTTGAAAAATTAAAGAAAAAGTTAGCTCAGGAAGGATTATTTGATCCTAGTAAGAAGAAAAGAATTCCTAAGGTACCTAGAAAGATAGGGATAGTAACTGCTAGTACAGGGGCTGCTATTAGAGATATACTTACTACGATAAAGAGAAGATATCCAATATGTGAGACTATATTATTTCCTTCTTTGGTACAGGGAGTAGATGCTGCAAAGGATATAGTTAAGAATATTGAGTTAGCTAATACATATGATATAGATACTTTGATTGTAGGTAGAGGTGGCGGTTCTATTGAAGACTTATGGCCTTTTAATGAAGAGATTGTGGCAAGAGCAATATATGATTCAAAGGTGCCAGTAATTAGTGCTGTAGGTCATGAGATAGACTTTACGATAGCAGACTTTGTAGCTGATTTGAGGGCTCCTACACCAACAGCAGCAGCAGAGTTAGCTGTACCTGATATGGCTACTATTAAGACATATTTGGATAATGTTAGATCAAGAAGTACGATTAGTATTAATAGTTATATTGATATGAGAAAACAAAGTCTTGGTAATTTAATTAATAGTTATGTTTTAAAAAAGCCTACAGCTATGTATGAAATTAAGGAACAAAATTTGGACTTTTTGATAGATAGACTTAATAAAGAGATGAAACTAGTGTTAGATAATACAAGAATTAGATTATTTAAGGCTAGTAATAGTTATGTACTTACTAATCCTGATATTTTGTATAAATTTAAGATGCAAGGACTAGAACATTTAATTAATAAACTTGAGGTATTGAATCCTATGAATACTCTTAAGAGAGGATATGCAATAGTTAAGAAAGATGATAAAGTAGTAAGTGATATTAAGAAGATAAGTCAAGATGATGTAATTAATATTGAAGTTAAAGATGGTATAATAAATACTAAGGTTTTAGAGGTGAAGTATGGAAAAGAATGAAAATAATTTTGAAGATAAGATTAGAGAATTAGAAGTAATTGTTAAGGAACTTGAGAGTGGAGAAGCTAATTTAGATGAAGCTATTGAGAAATATACTAAGGCAATGAAATTAGCTAAGGAATGCTCTGATAAATTAAATAAAGCTACAGAGAAGGTAAATAAAATATTAAAAGAGAATGGTACTTTAGAGGAATTTAAAGTAGAGGAGTAATTCTCTTTATATGCTGAAATAGCTCAATCGGTAGAGCAACTGAATCGTAATCAGTAGGTTGCGGGTTCAATTCCTGTTTTCAGCACCATATTGATAGGAAACTCGAACTTTTTATAAGTTTCGAGAATAAATAGACAATCAATTCTAAATTAGGATTGATTTTTTTCTTGTTTAGAAAAAAGTCTTTCAAAGAAAGGATTGATTAAAATGGTAAATGTTATCAAGCAAGAAGTTAGAATGGAAGAATCATTAAGAAAGAGATTAGAATTTATTTGTGAGTTTTCACATACTACTCCTACTTTTATCAATGGCTTTATTCGTAAGGTAGATAAAACTAATCTTTCTTATGTAGAACCACATAAGATAATTATTAAAGGTACAACATTTCTTGCTTTTAATTATTCTAATGAGATTTATATTAAGAATTTATCCCAAAAGATTAAGCTATCAGAGTTAGAAGATTATTTAAAAGGTATTTAATTTGACAAGAATTGACATTTCTTTAAAAAGTGATAGAATGTTTATCAAGAGAATTTATGTCTATTTAAGGGGGTTAAATAGATGCTTAAGAAGATATTTTATAATTATTTAGACTTTAAGAGGTGTCAGCAGTATTAAGCACTTTAATACTTTTGACGCCTTTTTTCTTTGAAGATTGGAGAGTGATTTAATGAAAGAAAAGAAATTATGTGGTCTTTATATGAGAGTTTCAACCGAAGATCAAGCTCGTGAAGGTTTTAATAAAGAGTATGGTCTTAATAATGTTTTAAAAACTAAACAAAAAGGTAGAAATAAAGATATAAATGTTAAAGATATGGGAAACTATATAGAAATGCAAGAAGAATTATCTAAAAATAAAGAACGATTAAAAATTGCTAATAAAAAATCATTAGAACTAGATAATAATTCTAATGAAGTTAAAGGTATAGTTAGTAATTTAAAAACTACTTTTACTAACAAAGATAAATATGTTTTAAACAAAGATGATAAAGATAAAATCGATAAATTTATTCAGCAAGTAGATTCAACTAATAAGGAATACAAGAAAATGCAAAAGTTATCTATTACTCTTAATGATGTAGATACTGAACTTCAAGAAAATAAAAAAAAGATTAAAATACTAACTGAAAATAATGATGCATTAAATATTAAGGTTAAATCTCTCAAAAAGAAAGTTAATAAACAGGAAGATGAAATTGATGATCTGAAAGAGAAAAATTCTAAACTTCAAAATACAATTAATTTCTTTGAAAATCTATTTGATAGATTAGTTAAATTTATTAAAGATAAAATGTTTGGAAAAGAAAAAGAACGAGAAGATTATTGGAAATTTTCAAAAGATTTATATACTCATAAAATATTTAGTGATAAAACTATTGAATCAATTCAAGATGATTATATTTGGAATAAAGAAAATGATAAAGATAAAAACAAAGGAAAAGATGATTATGAAATAGAAATTTAATAAAAACGTTGAAAATAGCGAAAAAATATAGTATAATATGTTTTTGAAGGAGTGGTTTTGAAAATGACAATAGACAATTATTATAATTATATAACTCTTATGACGTTTGAACAATTATATAAATTTGAAGGAAAAACTTCGATAAGTGTTGATACTTTAAATGAATTAAGAAATGCTTTACTTGAAGAAGTTATTGTTAATTATAAAAACGATAACTATTGGTATCCACAAGAAATTGATAGGTGGCAAGGAGAAGTTTCATTCAGCCCTATAAATGAGCAAGATGCTCTTAAGGAATTTTTGGAAGAATATGAAGATTATTTCTTTTTAGAAAATGGGAAAGTTATTATTAAAGAGGGCATTACATTTGAAGATATTTCAGAGTTAGTACAACAAATTAGGATTAATGATAATATTTCAAATAGGTTTAATATTATTAATGATACTCCAAAACTTATGAGGATTTTGGGAATTACTACTATTGAAAAAACTTTAACTGAATATCTGCAAATTGAAAAACAACTTGAAAGTTTATATTGTAAGTTGTATACTGCTGAAGATTCAGCTAGTTTAAGGAATAGAATTAAAGCTTTATTATTTATTCGCTTGAGTTTTTTAACTCGTATAACTCAAATGCCTTCTTATAGAATTGATGCAATTAGATTAGTTTCAATGAATTATTATGCTGAAAATGATACTATACTATATGATAAGTATCCAATAAATTTGGAATTATGGAATAAAGAATTTGCAGATCCAGATGAATTAGGTGATATCGATGATAGGACTTATGATATAACTCAATATGCTATATTTGGAAAAATGAATAATTTTTTATATATGGATAAATTTCATGAGGATATAGATAGTTATTATATGAGAAATTGTGCTTTTAGTAGTGAAATACAAATAGATCCTTTAAAAGATTATACAGAGATGATAGAAACAGACAAGTTGGCTCAAGAGAGATTCGAAGCAGAATACGAAGCACATCCTGAAAATTTTTATACTTTGCATGACCCTTCTGATGAATTTTGGGTATTATACATAAATTATTTAAATAATTTAAATCGTTTCATGAGTATTTATGGTGAAAGTGAAGAATTACTTCTTGCAAAAAGAAGACTAATTTATGCTTTGGATAAACCAGAACTAATGATATTTGACCAAAACAATTTTGATAGAGAGTTAGAAAGAACAAAAACGGTAGAACTTGATGAGGATTCTTTTGATTTCTTTACAGATGAGATATATTTTATGGCTCAAGAAGCATTTATGCTGCCAAGTGACGAATATACAATACGAAAATTAATATTAGTAGGAACATACTATGCTTTAACAAAAGATAAGGAATTAAGAGAAATTATTGAAGAATTCAGTAATGACTCAAGATATGAATTCTTCGCTGAAATAATGCTTAACAATTGTGCTAATAAAAATCCTGATAGTTTATCAGGAGATGCAAAAAAGCTTATATTGAAACAAATTGATAAAAACACACCAGCAAATGGTAAAAATTCGTTAAAGTAGCGTGAAACATATTGCTACTTTTTCTATTATTTGGTAGAATCTATTTAGTGTGTGATATTTATATCATTCGTACTTGTGAAAAGTTGTAGATATCTACGACACCCGCACCGGTGGGAAATTTATTTGAGCTTTGGTTCAATTACTAGCAAAATCAATTCTAGAAATGGAGTTGGTTTTTTAAATCGTTAGAAATTTGTATATATTGAAGAAGTAGAAGTATTAAAGTTTTGATTGAAAATAAATAATATTAATGTAAAATAATATATAAATTTATTGCTTTTATGTGATATAATTTGATAGGAGTTGATTTAGTTGGATATTAAAAGAGAAATAGAAAAGATACTTGTTAGAAATAAGAAGGTTGAGTTGGATAAAGAATGGGAGACTAGTTGGACGAGAAAAATATGTATTATGATACTTACATATATTGTAGTAGTTTTATATTCATTTTCTATAAATAAAATTAATAATATATTTTTGAGTTCTTTAGTGCCAGTTATTGGTTTTGTTTTATCTACATTATCATTAAATAAAATTAGAAAAATTTGGGAGAAAAAGAAAAATAAGGGTAATTAATTTGATGATATAGAATATTTTATGTTTATGATGGAGTTGATTTAGATGGATATGGATAGCAGTTTTGGTGTTTTTGATGAAGAAGATAATGATTATTTTGAAAAGAAAATAGTTGGTAAGAATATATTGATATTAGGACCGGCAAGAAGTGGGAAGACAACATTAGCAAAAAGAATTGCTAAAGAAAAGGGTTATAGTTTAATTAGTATTGATGATATAGTTAGTGGTTTTGAAGCGTATCCTGAATTACAAATACACCATGATGGAGATGCAATAGATACTGCTAAAAGATTGGCACCATTTTTAATTAAATATTTAACTGAATTATCGGAAGGTTCAACTTTTTATGATGGAATTAAATTTGTTATTGAGGGTACACATATTGATTTTGAACAATTGATACCATTTTTACAAAGTAATATGTATAGAGATAAGTATGAAATTATTGGATTAACATTTAATGATATGACGGAACAACAATTATTTGAGTGTATAAAAAAATATGATACAGAAGATGATTGGACATACTGGTGTAGTGATAAAGAGTTAAAGGAAAATGTTAGATATTTTATTGAAAGGAATAAGTATTTTGATGAAATGTTTAAAAGATATGGAATTAGGACTTTTGATACTTCATTTGATAGAGATGAAATATTAAATAGAATAATAAAGTGTGTTAAAAATAATAAAAGAGATTACAAACATAAAAATAAATAGTAGCAAATAGTAAGGTTGTGAATTTAATTCTTGTTTTTAGCATCATTGACGAATTTGTTTGAACTATTCGAATTTTAAATACATTTGAAATAGAAATTTAGTTTACTAAGATTATAATTTATGATATAATTTTATATGGATAGAGGATTTATTATGATTAAAGAAACTGTTAAATACCCTAGATTTTCTGAAGTTGACTTTATAAAATTATATTGTGCAATGAATTTTAAAAATGGGTGTTCTCCAATTATAAATCATCATGAATTAGAGAAAGAGTTATATAGTTTTTATTTATTACCTGAATTTAGAGATTTATTTCAAGATATATGTCCTAAAAAAGATTATATAAATCCAGAAAATAGTTATTTGAATTTAAGTACTGCCTTGAATACAGCACAATTATTTGGACTATTAATACCTATTCAAGGTACTGGAGAAATTAAATCAATTATTTCTTGTAATGAGAACATAGCACAAGAAATAATATCAAATACTGATGCTGAAATGGTTATTAAAATGACTGAGTTATTAAACCCACTTGTCATGCAAGAGGTTCAACAGTTTGAACCAATATTGGTAAAAAGAAAGACTAAAACCAATTGTTATGGTAAAAAAGTTGTTGATTAATACGACAGTCGCACTATAATTGATAAATACTCAAACTTTTTGAGGCAATATAAAAACTACTCTCAATTTAAAATTGAAAGTAGTTTTATTTTGACGATTTGGTAACACTTACTAATTGATTAGTAAATTAAAAATATTTTAATAGTCTTCATAATAATTAAGTATTTTTTCTTTTGTTCCATCACTTGATATTTTATCCCATTCTTTTTTATATACTGCTTTTGCATAATATTTGTTTAAATAATCTTTTTGGAATTTATCTCTTTTTTCTATCATTAAAGGATTATTTGTCCAAAGATTAAAATTGCCATCACTATTAATTCTTCGACAAATATATTCATAGCATCTTTCAAAATGTTCATCAAAAGTTTTAACTGTTCTGTAATTTTTAAGAGATGTGGCTAATTGTCTTTTTGCTAATAATTCAATATCAAAATCTCTATCAGAATCTGAGACACATTCTCCATAAAAATTTCTTGGTCTTTCTTTTCTAGAACCTCTATGATCTTCTACAGCTTCTTTCATAATTTTGATTTGCTCATCATTAAAATACTTTTTTAGCTCTTTATCATTTTCTAATATTTTTCCTGATTCATGTTCATGATTTTCTCTATCAACATTTAAACCAATGTCATGAAAAGCAGCTATAACATAAGCCATGTTTTTGTCTAATTCATAATAATCTGCTAGCATTAACATGTTTTTAATTACATTATTTATGTGTATCATTCCATGAGAATAATATTTTTCATATTTTGGGAATATATTTTTTTCTATATGTAATATCAGATTTTTATTAATATCCATAAATAACCACCTCGTTTTCATTATAACATATTTTTCTTATTATGAAAATGGTATTTTATTGTGACTTGTATTTTTCTTTACACGATACTGATAGTTTGTTATAATTGAATTAAGATAGGCTTTGGTATTATAGTTATGGAGTTAGTATGAGTAGTAAAGGAAAATATTTGTTTTTATTTTTAGGGTTATTTTTGATAATTTATAGTACTTTTATGACAATTAATTTTAAAAAGGTAGAGAAAATACTTGATGAGGAAAATAGTAATTATTTAAGTATACATGAAGAATTAGAGAAGACTAAAGAATATACTGATTGTGTTTTGAAAGGGTATTCAGAAGAAGATAATACTTTGATGATTAGTAATAAGATAGAAGAGTTGAATGATTATTTTAAGAGTAATTATAGATATAGAATTAGTGTATATTATGAAGATACTAATACTGGGTTTAGTTATGGATATAGAGAAAATGAAGTGTATTATGGAGCTAGTTTAATTAAACTGCTTGAAGCAATGTATATATATGATGAGGCTATTTTAGGAAGTATTAATATAAATGATGAAATGATTTATACTTCTAAATATAAGAATGATTATAGTATAGGGATGGATGAATATAGATATGGTGATAAGATATCTTTTAAAAAGTTAGCTGATTATGTTGTTAGATATAGTGATAATACTGCTCATGCTATGTTATATGATTATATTGGAAGAGATAAGCTTATTAGATATGGAGAGAATATAGGAGCTAAATATACTTTACAGGGAGATGATACTTATGGTAGTCAAACTGTAATGGATACTAATATGTATTTAAGACATGCTTATAAATTAATTGGTAATGGTACTGAATATGGTAAAATGTTAGAAGAATCAATGATGAATACTCTTTATAATTCTTTATATTTAACTCTTGAAGAAGAGAATAATGTAGCTCATAAATATGGATGGTATGGAAGTAATTATCATGATATTGGAATAGTATTTGAAGATGGAGCAGTTTATAATATATCTGTTTTAACTACTTATGGAGAAGAAGATTATGAGGATATAGTGAGGGATATTCATAAGAGGGTTAATGAATTACATAATGAATTTTATAATATGAGAAAGAATGAATGTAAGAATAATTAAAAAGATATGATGGAAAAATTGTGACAAGTATTATTAATTGTGGTATTATTATATTGTTACTTGGGATAAGTGATTGGGAATGATAATATATAGAAAGAGAGGAATATGATGAAAAAGAAAAATTTAATATGGGGATTATTGTTGATAGTGATAGGAGTTATTGTAGGTATTAATGCTTTAGGAATAGGAAAGATAGATATTTTCTTTGCTGGATGGTGGACTTTATTTATAATTATTCCTTGCTTTATTGGACTATTTACTGATGAAGATAAGTCAGGTAGTTTAATAGGTATTGCTGTAGGTGTAGCTTTATTATTAGGATGCCGTGGTATAGTTAGATTTGAAGTTTTATGGAAACTATTGTTACCAGTTATTTTAATACTAGTAGGTTTATCGATTATATTTAAGGATACTATTGGTAATAAAGTGAGAAAAGAGATTAAAAAAATAAATAATAAAGATACTCAGGAATATGGAGCTATTTTTGGTGGACAAGATTTAGATTTTACAAAAGAAAAGTTTGAGGGTTGTGAACTTAATGCTATTTTTGGAGGAATTAAGTGTGATATAAGAAAGGCTATTATTAAAGATACCGTTCTTATTAAAGCTAATGCTATTTTTGGAGGAATAACTGTTTATGTTCCTAGTGATGTGAATGTTAAAATATCATCAATGCCAATATTTGGAGGAGTAGCTGATGAGAGAGAAGATAAAAACTATGATGAAAAAACAACTGTGTATATAGATGCTACTTGTATGTTTGGAGGAGTGACTATTTGTGACAAACGTAGCAAAGATGATTAAATACTTGGCTATGGGTTTTGCAATATTTTTAACAGTTAGTATTATATCTATGATATGTTATGGAGTTATGTTATTAGGAAATATAGTTGATAATGATAATTCATATGAAGAAGATACTAATTATGAGAATACTGTAGAAATAACTAAAGCTAAGATAAGTGAGAAGTTAGATATATCAGTAAAGAGAACAAATATAATTATTAAACAAGGTGATAAATTTAGTGTTGGTACTAATAATAAATATATTAAGAGTAGAATGGATAAGGATACATTATATATTTATGAAGAAGATCATAGTATGTTAGATAGATATTCTGGTGACTTATATATTTTTATTCCTAATGATTATAGATTTAGAGATATTGATATAGATAATGGTGCTGGTAAGATAGAAATTAATGGGTTGAAAACTGAAGAGTTATCACTTGAATTAGGAGCAGGAAAGGTAAGACTAGAGGATATAGAAGTATATAGTGAGATGAAAGTTAATGGAGGAGCTGGAGCTATGGAAATAGTTAAAGCTACTGTTAAAGATATGGACTTGGATATGGGTGCTGGTAAAGTTACTTTTTCAGGATATTTAAGAGGAGAAAATAAGATTAATGCTGGAGTAGGGGCTTTAGTAGTTAACTTGTCTGATGATGAGTATACTGTTTCAATAGATAAAGGTATAGGTAGTGCTACTTATAATGGTGAAGAAATGTATGATGATGGAATATATGGAACAGGAAGAAATAAGATTTTACTTGATGGGGGAATAGGTAGTATAAAGATTACGACACAAAAGATAGTAAGTGTATCATAATACTTATATCTTTTTTCTTTAAATTATGATATAATTTTATGTGAGGAAGTGATATATATGAAACTTATGAATGTTAAGGGTACTTTTGATTATATGCCACAGGATATGGCTATTAGAAATAAGATTACGGATATTCTTAGAAGTAATTTTGAAAAGTATGGATATTTACCGATAGAGACTCCAATGTTAAATTATTATGATTTGCTTAGTTATAAATATAATGATGATGCAGAAATTCTTAGTGAGATATATCACTTAACTGATCAAGGAGATAGAGATTTAGGACTTAGATATGATTTGACGGTACCTTTTTGTAAAGTAGTTGGGCTTAATAAGGGATTATCTTTACCTTTTAGAAGATATGAGATAGGAAGAGTATTTAGAAATGGGCCAGTTAAGATGGGTAGAACTAGAGAGTTTTATCAATGTGATGTCGATGTAGTGGGAATAGATAATAGATATATTGAAGCAGAGCAAATACTTATGGCTATTAATACTTATCGTGAATTAGGAATAGATATATATGTTAAATATAATAATCGTAAACTTATGAGTGGTATTATTTTAGCTAGTGGAGTAGATGATAAAGATATAGATAAAGTAATTGGAGTTATTGATAAGCTAGAAAAAGTATCTAGAGAAGAATTGAATGATATGTTAAAAGAGATAGGTCTTAGTGATATAGTTATTTCTAAATTATTTGATTTATTTAGTAAGAAATTAGAAGATTATGAAACGATAGTGTTTGATGAAGATAAGATAGACGCTAAGAATTTATTTGAGGAAGGTCTTTCAGAAATTAAAGAACTTAATGGTTATTTAGCGGAATTGGGAATAATTGATGATTGTAGATTTACTCCTACTTTAGCACGTGGATTATCTATTTATACAGGTGTTGTATTTGAATTTTATGATAAATTACAAAGAATAAGTTGTGCTATTGGAGCTGGAGGAAGATATGATAAGATTATTACTAATTTTATGGATAATGGTGAAAAGTATCCAGCATGTGGATTATCTTTTGGATTAGAACCAATATTTGTTATCCTTAAAGAGAGTCAGAATACTCCTAGACTTATAGATATATATATGGTACCATTTGGGGAAGAGAATGAAAGAGTAGCTACTTTGAAATTAGCTGATGAGTTTAGAAGAATGGGATATCGTGTACTTATTGAAATGAAGAAAAAGAAGATAGGCAAATGTTTTGAATATGCTGATAGAGAAAATATTCATTATGTTATGATAGTAGGATCTGATGAAGTTAATAGTAATAACTATAAGATAAAAGATATGGATAAAAAGATAGAATATACTTATAGTTTAGAAGAACTTAAGAAATATTTGGAAGAAAATAGATAGATATTTTGGAGTACAGTAGTACTCTTTTTCTATGAGATAATCTTGACAAGCGAACGATAGTGTGCTAGAATAATTAACTGTTTTAGGGGGATATTATGATAAAAATGTATAAGGAATGCTATGATGAATTTGAAAAATGCAATTATGATTATAGTAAACTAGGAAATATATCTAAGAAGTATGATATCACTATAGATAAAGTAATTGAGTATGCTAAGAACTATTATATATATGTTTTAGGTAATAGTAGTGATAGTTGGGATATGTTAGTGAATAGCAAAAATAGTATTGATATAATTAATGTAAAAGAACTTAATAATTTAATTAAGAATAATGTAAATATGAAAAAGCTATATGAAGAATTAGAAGTTAGTAATTGTAAAGAATTTGAAATTAAGTTAGTTAAATATTGCTATGAATATTGTGAAGAAGTATTGTATGATAAAGAAATGATTCGTAATAGAGCAGTGGAATTAGGATTGTCATATAGGAAATTTATAGGTTATGCAAAGATATATACGAAAATTTTTTTGGGATTAGCTGATTTTGAATTGCTTGATAATAATTTTAAAGAAGTAGATGAAAGTAAACAAAAAGCTGCTTTTACTAAATGGCGTAGTTTTTCTTCAAGAAGGGAACGTTGTTATCAAGAACTAGGTGGAGAGACTTACCAAGAATTTAGAGAAAGATTATTAAAATGTTGTTATGAATATGCTAAAAAAGTAGGATTTGACCGTGATAAGATTAAAAGTCTTGGAAAGGTTTTTGATTTAAGTTATAGTACAGTATTTGGATATATTAGGATTTATGCGAAACAGTATTTAGGAATGTCTAATGAAGAATATAAGGAACTTCTTATTAAAAAAGATAAAGATGGGCTTGATAGGAGAATAACTAATTGGATAAATGGATCTTTTGAAAGAAAAAAGACTTATGAATGTTGTAGAGGAAATACTTATCAAGAATTTAGAGAAAATTTATATAAAATGTGTTATAACTATGCTGAGAGTGTTGATTTTGATCCAACTAAACTTAGGGAATATGCTGAAACATTGGGGATTAGTTATAGTACTTTGTCATTATATTTGAATAAATATGTACATGATGTATTAAACATCTCAGAAGACGAATGGAGTAAAAAAAGAAATAAAGTTAGATATGATAAAAAACTTATTGAATGGTTAAATAAATCTAATAAGCATAAAGAGTTGTATGAATGGCTTGGTGGTGGAGAATATATAGAGATACAAGAGAAAATAGGAGAGTATTTTTATCAGGTATTATCTAAGAATAATTATAGTTATACTGATACGATAAATTTAACTAATAGATGGGATGTTCCTTATGATAGGGTTATATATTTATTAGTTGAATATGGGAATAAACATAATCATGAGTTAATGGATATTACTTTAGGAATAGAGAAAATAAAAAAAGAAAGAAGTTATGAAATATATAAACAAAAAGATGGAAAAATATCTAGTATATTAAAATTATTAGAAAGTCTTGATGATGAAATGGTAATAAAGGAATTATTTGATGGAGAAAATGTGAGATCTTTATATTCATATGTTAATGATTATGTAACGGTTCATCATAGAGATGATAGTGAAATAGTTAAGAATGAAATAGCTAATAGTTTAAAAAATAAGATATTGAATTATTTAAAAAATAGTAGATCTTCTTCGAAGAATGAAGAGAAGGAAGAAGAATACATAGAAGCATCAAATAATATGGTAAAAGTTTTTATCCATATGGAAGATTTTACTAGAATAAGTGAGTTTTGTGATAAGATGTTATTAAGTATTAATTCTTTTGAAGATATGGTAATGACAGTTAAGAAATATAATTTAAAATTATATCAAGAATATTTGAATAAGATTAATAGATTACGTAATAGAGAATATGCTATAATAATTAATAAAATTAACATGATTTTAGATGGTATTAAATCAGGGATTGTTGAAGATGATGAAAGAAGACAGTTTGATTTGTTAGATTATTATAATATTACAAGGATATCTTTTGAAGATATGTTAAGAATAGCTAGAGAATGTATGTATAGTGATGATGTAAGAATTCTTAATCAATTTGTAAATAGATATAAAAATGTTAGAAGTATATCATTTAATGAATTGTTAGATATGAAAATAATTATTAATGGGCAAAGAGTTGCTAATGATATAAAATTTGAAGTTTTGGAATATTTAAGGGGAAGAGAATTGCCAATTAATGAATATACGTTTAACTTAGTATTAAAAAGATTTATGAATGGTAAGTATACAGTTGTTAATGGAAAGAAGTTAATTCTATATGGAAAGGAGACTTATAAGAGAAAATAAGTCTTCTTTTACTTTTATTTTTAGTGATTTTGTAGTAAAATTATAAATGAGAGAATTAAAGGAGTGAAATAATGGTAGTAAAAAGTATTATAGAAGATATGTGGGATAGTATATGGCCAATGATAACATTTATATCTATTGTAGCTGTTACTATTAGAGGAGCATATTTATTTAGAGGAAGTAAAAAGCTTGTTTTGCATAAGGAACTATTATCATGGATTTTTATTATATATATATTATGTTTATATTATATTTTAATGAGAAAGAGTAATGTAGGAATTAATTTAATACCAATAGTGGGATTATTTGATGATATTACTGCTAATTATGGATTTATAATACATAATATACTTATATTTGTTCCTTTAGGATTTTTTGCTTCATATTATCTTAGTAATAGGAAAGCAGGAACAATGCTGATGGTATCTCTTTTGGTAGCAGGGCTTACTGAAGGGCTTCAATATTATATGGGAAGAGGATTTAATATAGATATTGTAGTATTTAATGTACTTGGAGGTTTTGTAGGATATTTATTGTATGTAGGACTTATGGCTATTAAAGGGAAACTACCTAAGTTTATGAAGAGTGATGCTTTTATTAATATAGTAGTTATTTTATTAATTATATTAGTGGTATTGTTTTCTTTAGATATTAATGTATTAAATTATTTATAGGAGGGTATATGTTTGAAATTATAAATGATACTGATAATGAGGTATTAGAGTTAGAAAAATTAAATAGTTATATTGATTATGTAGTTAAAGAGTTGAAATTAGAGAAGTGTGAATTTAATATTATTATTATAGATAATGAGAGAATTCATGAGATTAATAATATGTATCGTGGAGTAGATAGGGAGACTGATGTGATAAGTTTTGCTCTTGAGGATAATATGGACGTTGAATATAAGGATTTTAGGTTGTTAGGAGATATATATATATCAATTGAGAAGTGTTATCAGCAGGCAGAAGAATATGGTCATTCTAGAGAAAGAGAGATATGTTTTTTAGCTACACATGGTATTTTACATTTACTTGGATATGATCATATGGAGCCAGATGATGAGAAGGAAATGTTTGATTTACAAAATAAATTGTTAGATGGTTATAATATTAAAAGATAGGAGCTGATTAGATGAAGGATGAATTAATTAAGTTATTGGATAAGGCTTATGCACCTTATTCAAAGTTTCAGGTAGCAGCAATAATTGAGATGAAGGATGGTAAATATATTCCAGGAGTAAATGTAGAGAATGCATCATATGGTGCTAGTATATGTGCTGAACGTAATGCTTTTACTACTGCTATTACAATGGGATATAGAAAGGGAGATTTTAAGAATTTGTATTTGATGGTTAGTGGTAAGAAAATGTCTATGCCTTGTTTTATGTGTCGTCAGGTAATAACAGAATTTATGGATCCGGATGGAAAGATTATTTTGATGGATAAGGAAGGTAATAGAAAAGAATACACTGTAAGTGAATGTTGTCCATATCCATTTGATGCAAATGATTTATAGTGGGAGGTAATTATGAAGAGTGGTTTTATTGGATTAGTAGGTCGTCCTAATGTAGGAAAGAGTACTTTACTTAATGCTATTATTGGTCATAAGGTGGCAATTACTTCAGATAAGCCTCAAACTACAAGAAATGTTATTCAGGGGATTAGAACTGATGAAGATAGTCAGATGGTATTTGTAGATACTCCAGGTATTCATAAACCTAAGAATAAGCTAGGACGTATTTTGAATAAGGAAGCATATTATTCACTAGAGGACGTTGATGTGGTACTGTTTTTAGTAGATATAACTGAACCTCTTGGTAAGGGAGATATGTTTGTGATAGATGTTCTTAAAAAAGTAGAGGTACCGGTTATATTAGTTATTAATAAGATAGATAAGTTACCTAAGGAAGAGATACTTAAGAAGATAGATCAATATAAGGATTTATATAATTTTGATGAGATAGTACCAATATCTGCTAGAAAGATGGATAATGTTGATAGATTAATTACAGTACTTAAGAGTAAACTTACTGATAATATTAAGTATTATGATGAAGATATGTATACTGATAAGCCAGTTAATTTTATGGTATCAGAACTTATTAGAGAGAAGATATTGGAGTTAACTTTTGAAGAGGTTCCTCATAGTGTTAGTGTTATAACTGATTCGATGGAATATGGAAGAGATAGTGTCAATATTAAAGCTACTATTGTAGTAGATAGAGAGAATCTTAAGAGAATACTAGTAGGAAAGAATGGCACGATGATTAAAGAGATAGGTACTAGAGCAAGGATGGATATAGAACCATTTCTTGGAAGAAAAGTATACTTAGAGTTATTTGTTAAAGTTATTCCTAAATGGCGTGATCGAGAGAAGTTTTTGAATGAAATTGGTTATGAAGAATTTAATTTTGATAAATAATGTTTGAAAATAAAAAAAGATCACCATAATATTATTAGGTGATAAAGATGACAAGTAAAGAATATTTTGATTTATTTAAAAAGACAGGTAAGATAGAATATTATTTAGAATATAAGAAATTGTCTAGAAAAGAGAAATAGAATGTTTAAGAAGATAGAGGGTATTGTAGTATCAGAGGTTGATTATAAAGAGAGTAGTAAGATTATAAATATATTAACACCAGAATATGGAATTATTGGAGTTATTGCTAGAGGTACGAAGAGGGTTAATAGTATTTTGAAATCAGTTGCTACGAAGATGACTTATGGATATTTTCATGTTAAATATAGTGAGAATGGACTTTCTACTTTGATTGAAGTGGATGTTATTGATATGTTTAAAAATATTAAGAAAGATATTAATCTTATGAGTTATGCTGTTTATTTGTTGGAGTTAGCTGATAGGGTATATAAACATGATGAATCAAGAGAAGTATATGATACGCTTATTGCTAGTTTGAAGAAGATAGACGAAGGGTATGATTATAAGATAATAGCTAATATTTTTGAACTTAAGATGCTAGATCATTTAGGTATTAGACCAGTAGTTGATGAATGTGTTAATTGTGGTAGTAAACATGATATTGTAACTATTTCTAGTTATAAGGGTGGATATCTTTGCAAGAATTGTGCAGCAGGAGAGATTATTGTTAATATTAAGACAATTAAGCTTCTTAGAATGTTTTATTATGTAGATATTAGTAAGATAACAAAGTTGGATGTGTCAGAGAAGATTCAAAATGAATTATCACAATTTATATATGACTACTATGACAGGTATTCAGGAATATATTTGAAGAGTAGAGAGTTTTTGAAGAATTTGGAGAAAATATAAAAATCGGGGAGTCCCGATTTTTTAATTGTTGTTGCAACAGCAGTGATGATTTGGTCTTTGGTTAGCACCAGGAGCCCAAAATACGAGGAAGAGAATTAGAAGTACTATGAGGATAGCCCATACCCAGCCACCGCCATAGCCGTAACCATAGCCATATCCAGGATAACCATAACCGTAATACATAAGATCACTCCTTTCATTAATAGTATATTCTCCTAAGGAAAAGTAGATATAATGGATACCTAAAAATGAGGAGAAAAGTAAGGGCGTTTTTATTTTTTTGTAATTTTTGATTTTATTATATTTTTCTTAAAAGCATGTTATTATTTATATAAGTAAATAGAGGGTAGATAAGTTACTAACTATAGTGGATACTAATAGCAATATTAATAATCTTAAGTGTAGGAATATAAAAATATTTCGATGAGATGCCGAAGTTGTGCCGATCGTTTACTTTTTAATCATTATTTTCTTGTCAAAGAATAGAACTTGGAGACTGCTTTATTCTATATTGACTAAGTTGTTGGGACTTAGTTTTATTTTGGCTAAAAAGGCAATAAAAAAACCTAACAGAGTAGGTTATTGTTTTTTAAATGGTGGCTCCAGCGGGAATCGAACCAGCGACACGAGGATTTTCAGTCCTCTGCTCTACCGACTGAGCTATGAAGCCAAAAAAATAATGGCGGTTCCGACGGGATTTGAACCCGCGATCTTCTGCGTGACAGGCAGACGTGATAGACCACTACACCACGGAACCATGGTTGCGGGAGCTGGATTTGAACCAACGACCTCTGGGTTATGAGCCCAGCGAGCTACCGGACTGCTCCATCCCGCGATAAATATATAAATTATAAATGGCGGAGGAAAAGGGATTCGAACCCCTGCGTCGCTTTCGCGGCCTCTCGGTTTTCAAGACCGATCCCTTCAACCGGACTTGGGTATTCCTCCAACAATAAATGGTGCCTAAGGTCGGACTTGAACCGACACGAGGGTTAAATCTCGCAGGATTTTAAGTCCTGTGCGTCTACCTATTCCGCCACTCAGGCAAGATTGTTATCAAGCACTTTTCGTGTTTGCTAGTTAATTATATAATAAAAAAAATAAAATATCAACCCTTTTTATAAAAAAAAGTATAAAAAATGAGACATTTATTGCAAAATAAAGAAAAAATATAAAAATAAGAGATTATTTTAAGAAGATAATATAGGTGAAACAATTGACAAAAAGAGAAAATCTTTATATAATTAAATTGTATGATTATAAAATAGAGGTGGTTGGCAATGGCAAATTATAATAGTGGCAATGTAGTTCAATATTTAAGACAGTATGAAATGTTTTCTAATAGTTTGAATTTAGTTAAGGGTCGTGAAGAGAAAGATATGATTATCAAACAATTAACTAAATTAGAATATAAGATTATTGAAGCAACTAATGAAACATATGAAGAAGAATATTATGCATTAGCAAATAGAGAATGTGGATTACTTGATGAAGAGAAGAAACGCGTTACAATGCTAATTGATTTAATTAATCAAAGACTTTCTTATATTGAAAAGAGATGCAATGATCATTATCAATTGACGGGAGAGACTCTTAATGTTCAGGATATAGTGGGAGCCAATACACTAGATACTTTAGAATCAAGAGTTAGAATAATTGATAAATATACTAAGAATATTAAATTACAAGAAGAATTAAAGGAAGAAGTTAAAAATTTATCTAGTAAGATATCTTTAGCTAGTAAGAGAATAGATATTAATAAGAGTTTGAATATAGAACTTGAGAGTAAGTTTAAAGAATTATTAACTGATGCATTTGAAAAGAATGGATTATATGATCTATTAGATGCTAAGGATGAGATAGAGTTTGCTTATTATGAGACTGAGAAATCATTAACATTAGCAGAACTTAATTTAGAGGCTGCAAAGACTTCTCCACTTAATGTACTTAATGATTGTGAGACTATTTTAGAAGAAGTTAAAGATGATTATATTAAATATAAGGATAAACTTAGTTTACTTAGATTAATGGAAGTATTTAATCGTGATGTAGATAGTTATGATGAATTACTTAAGAAGAGAAAAGAAGTTAATGATCTATTTAAATATATTAAGAATAAAGATTTTGTTAATATGGTGATAGATACTGTTAGTAAGCAATATAATACTATATTGATGGAACAGCAAGATATTAATACTTTAGAAGATTTAACTATTGAGAAGGAAAGAAAATTAGAAGCTTTATCTGAGATAGATGAAGAGAATAATAGTGAAGAATTTCAAGGAGTATTAAGAGTATTAATAGAGAATGAAAAGAAACGTCAAGAGAGAATACTTGAAGAGAAGAAGAAAATAGAAGAAGAAGAGAGAAAAAAGAAATTAGAAATAGAGAAGAGAAGACAGGAAGAAATTCTTAAGAGACAGAAGATAATTGAAGAAGCTAGAAAGAAAGAGATGGAGAAAAGAACTAGAATTATGTTAGAACAACAACAAAATTCTGTACTTCAAGCTGGTAAGAAGAAAGATTTTAGTTTTGAAACTATTAAGGCTAGTACAAAGAATAATGAAATAGAGAAACCATTAGAAGAAGAAAATAAATTAGAACTTAGAATGGATAGAAAGATAGATAAGCCAGTAGTGGAAGAGACTGTTAAAGAGAAAGAAGAACCAGTAATATTAAAAGATAAAATAGAGATAGAGAAAGAATTATTTGATGAATTTAAGAATCAAGATAAGACTGTTAAACCAAAGAATATAGATGAATTACTTAATAATAAAGTATTAGAAGAACATGATGAACCGGTTAGAGAGAAGAAATTGCCTGATATATCAATAGATGAATATATGAAGAATTTTGATGCGAAAAAGATAGAAGATAATAATGAATTCTTTGGCAGTAATGATGTATTTCCTAGTATTCCAATGTAATATATAGATATATTTTTGTGAGGAGGTGATTATGTGATAGATATTAATGATAAAGATTTTAAACTTTTGAAGATGACTGAGAGTTTACTTAGTAGAGTAGATGATGATAGATTAAGAGAAGATGCTCTTGATAGATATGCAATACTTTCTAAGAAGATTGATGAGAAGAGTTTTCAAGAGTTAGTTAGAAGAATTAAAGAATATGAGCATAATCAGACTCTAGAAGAAGAATTAGATGAATTAGAAGAAATAGATAATAGTTATATTCAGTTAGAAGAAACTCAATATAAGTTTAAAAATATATATAAAATGTATACTGATAAGAAATTGAGCCTTAGTGAATTAGATGAGATAGATATTGAGAAGATTAGGAATAGAAAGAATTTAGTTCTTGGATATTTAGTTAATAAGAAGAATATTCAAGAATTAAAGAAACAACTAGAGGAATGGAATGAACAGCTAATTAATGAAGATAAGAAGAGGGCTAATGCTAGAGATAAATTTAAAAGATTAGAAGATGAACTTAGGAAGTCTTTTGTAAATGCTGAAGGTAGAAAAGAGACAGTATCAGCTTATACTAGTGTTAGAAATGAATATGAAGATAATGGAATGGACTTGAATAAGTTAATTCAAGATAAAGAATTTATGGATGAGACATATAGGACTATTACTAGTAGGAGACAAGAAAAAGAAGAACTACTAGAAACCGGTAAGATATGTTATGAGAGTAATCCTAGTAAAGAGAATAAAGAAATATTAAATAATGAAGATTATTTGATGGAAAAATTAAATGATCAATATTTTAAGATTAAAGAATGTTTATCAAGATGTGGAAATATAGTAGAAGACATTAGTAATAAAAATCAAATTATTGATATATTATTTTCATTTTTAAATTTCAGAATATATTTAAATTATAATTAAAATAAATATTCATAAAAGAAAAACAAAAAAATAAATTGTTGTTACAAAAAGACAAAAGAGATAAATGTAAGTAGTAATCAACTCGAAAATGAATTGTTTTTTAATTTCTTATAGTAGTTAAACTAATGTGGAAAAATAAGTGAAAAACATACAACAAAACACTTCGGCTATAAGAAAAAGCTCAAAATATAAAAAAATCAAAAGCATGTCTGAAACTGTTTACATAAACATGAAAGACAAAAAATACTAAGATAGAAATAAAAGAACAAAACAAAAACATATCCTATTTGACAAAAAACAAGAATAACAAGGAGGGGATAATATTCATAAAATATTAAAAAGAATAAGAGCTAATTTAAAGGAAAAGATAAATTTATTAAATAATAAAATAAGTAAAAAAGAAAATAAACCAGAATTTTTTCAAGGAACTTTTTCAAGTAAAGATTATTTAAGTCCATCTTATATAAATATTTCAAATCCAAAATTTATTGAAATCGATAATACTTATTATTCTACATTAATTATCACAAATTATTTTAGAGAGCAAACAGATTTAATATTAAAATCAATTATTGATACAAATATAAATTTAAATATTTCTATTTTTTATGAAAAACAAGATACATATAAAACAATAAGAGATTTAACATATCATATTGGAAATGTAGGTGTTGATTTAAAAGAAGGAAATCAAAATAGACAAGATATAGACATCGCAGCATTTACATATAATGATGCAAAATATATTAGAAAAGAAATGCAGGTAAATAATGAAGATTTATATTTTTTGTATATTTATGTGAATATATTTGCAGACAATTTAAAAGATCTAAATTTTTATTTAAATAGTATTGAAGGTTTAATGCAAAGCAAAGGAATGCAGACAAGAAGAGCAAACTTTAGGGAGGAACAAGTTTTTAAGAGTTGCTTGCCTATAATGGAAAATGATATAGATATTAAAAATTCAGCAAGGAGAAATATTTTAACAAGTGGTTTAATTTCAACATATCCATTTATTACCTCAAGTATTTTTGATGAAGAAGGAATTTTTATTGGAAAAAATATTTATAATAATTCATTAATTTTTGTGGATAGATATAATACAGAAAAATATAGAAATGCAAATATGTGTATTTTTGGAACGTCTGGTGCTGGAAAATCTTTTTATACAAAATTATTAATTTTGAGATATAGACTAATGGGAATCGAACAATATGTAATTGACCCAGAAAGAGAATATGTAAATTTGGCAAAAGAATTAAATGGAACAGAAATAAAAATTGGACCATCTTCAAATACGTTTGTAAATGTTTTTGATATAAGAGAAGAATCTTTAGAAGATGGAGAAAAAGGATATTTAGCAACTAAAATTGCAAAATTAATTGGATTTTTTAATTTAATTTTTGGTGAATTAAATGAAGAAGAAAAAGCAATTTTAGAAGATAAAATAATTGAATTAAATAATTCAAAAAATATATTTGAACTTCTTAAAGGTTAATGATATCATTAGATAGATTAAGTAAACATGAACAGATAAGAGGCTGCTCGGAATAGAGGATAATCATGGTCAAAGTTGAGAGAAGACAATCAAGAAGAACTGATGTTGATGTTATTATTTCTTTGAAAAAGCTTGATGAAAGTCGTATTTCTGCATGTTCCGGGGAGACAGTGGATGTTAATGTTATTAACATATCCAAGGGTGGCATAGCATTCAAATCAGACCGTAAGTTTGAGCTGAATACTTATTATTCGACAGTAATCACTCTTGATAATAAAGAACGTATAGAGGCTGTTGTTGAGATAATCAGAATGGAGAATCTT
>OKXB01000348.1_pt1 | contig 58904 bp, 58 predicted proteins | sample 1601731 | NCBI WGS metagenome assembly OKXB01 (sample SAMN04414077, study PRJEB24778) | human gut metagenome | material: faecal | host: Homo sapiens
CCAGTAGAACCAAATGCACCTGATTTGGATGATGGAATGATACCGGTAGTAATATCAGATACTGGAATAACTAAAACAATATCTAAAGATGATACTAGCTGGTATAATTATAAGAAAAAACAATGGGCTAATGTAGTGCTTGTTAATAATAATTCAAGAGCAAATTATTTGAATACTACAGGGGTTACAGTAAATGAAGATGACATATTAGCATATTATGTATGGATACCAAGATATAAATATAAAATATGGTCAGTAGATAATAATAACAAAAAAGGTAAGGAACAGGAAATACAAATAGTTTTTGAAAATAAAAATACTAAGGCTTATGTTCCAAATGTAGAAACTGTTGTTAGCTGTTCTAGTGTAGAAAATCCTAATGAAGATGATTATCCTGACTGTTATGGTGCTCCATATAGTGTTAGTGCTGAAGAAAAGCAAAAGTTGATTACTTGGTGGCATAGTTTTATATCAGCTGAAATGAATACTAGTTATACTTTAGAACAAGCTACTACTGACGTAAATAATGTTTTGAATACTGGAAGTTCAATAGTACAGGGTGTAGAAAATGTTGGTCCTATTGCGATTGAAGATATGATTAACATGTATAATGATGATGAGAATAATACTGAACAAATAACTCCAACTGGTACATTTATTGAAACAAATGAAACAGTAGTTAAGAGTGCTGTTCCTCAAGTAGGCGATTATATAACTCATCCAGCTTTTTGGTGGGATAACAATAGTGATAGAGTATTAGAACAAAGTGAAATTCTTAATGGAATATGGGTAGGTAAATTTGAAACCACAGGTACTGCTAATACTCCAACAATAAAACCAAATCTCCAGTCACTTAGAAGTCAAAATATATCAACGCAATTTGCTACTTCACAAAAGTTAGGAACAAGTACATATGGTTCTACTTCAAAAATAAATGCTCATATGATGAAAAATAGTGAATGGGGAGCGGTAGCCTATTTATCCCATTCTAAATATGGAGTGAATAGAGAAGTATATATAAATAATTCAGACGATTATTATACAGGACGAAGTGGTGGAAATGTTGGAGGTAGTACAAAGATAAATACTGTATATACTGATCAGACTTCTACGATGCAAGATAATATATATGGATTTTATACGTGGGATGGATATTTACTTGAATATAACACTCAAAATAAGACTACGACTCATGATATAAGCAAAGTGGCAAGTACTACAGGTAATATAACAGGAGTATATGATATGTCTGGAGGTGCTTCTGAATATGTAATGGGAGTGTTTGCTAAGTCTGATGGTACATTATATAGTGGATATTCTACTAAATTTAATTCCGGATTTACTGGACTATTAGTATATGATGGGAGCTCATATACAGGAGTAGATTTTCCTGATAGCAAATATTATGACGTTTACAAAGCTGCTAATGGAACCTCAACAAACGTATTAAATGCATGCGATGGAGGAATATGTTATGGTCATGGTTTATCGGAAGTAAACAACTGGTATGGTGATCGCGCACTCTTTGTCCACGCCACCAGTCAATGGTTTATACGTGGTGGTTACAACAGCAATGGTGCTTTTGCGGGTGCCTTCGGCTTCTACAACAGCAACGGTAGTGACGGCAACATCGTCGGCTTCCGTTCGGTTGTTTCCTTCGTTGGAGCGTAGTGATTTCATATTATATTATGTATATAGAGATTGAGTTAATATTGATAGGGATGATGAGTAGGTAGAGGGAGTTTATCTATGATTTAACTTAATGAAAGGGAATATAATTGTAGGGCAAGTAAAACCTCATCTTATAGAATGTGATAAGATGAGGTTTTTAGATGGATATATTGTTATGAGATGAGGATATTTTTGAGGAGATTCTTTTTTTGATCTTCTTTAGGGAAGGAGATAGTTAAGATACCATTTTGATATAGGGCTTTTATATCTGATTCTCTTTTAATACCTATATAGAAACTACGTTTTATTTCACCATATAGTCTTTCTCTTCTAATATATGTATCAGGAGAACTTGAGAGGGTATTTTTATTGGCATATATAGTTAGATAACCGTTATCATAGTTTATCTTGATATTTTCTTTTTTTATACCAGGTAAGTCCATTTCTAAGATATAACGATTATCTTTTTCATATATATCTGTTTTCATATATTCTTTTTCTTTAGGATAGGGATTATTGAATAGATCAAAATAATCATTTAAGTAATAATTTCTATTATGGTTCATGTAATCATTCCTTTCAAGTTTATTATGGATAAGTTATATGAAAATAATACGATAATATAGTGTAAAATAATGATATATTATATATAAATAAAGAGAAATATGATATAATTATATGGGTGGTTATATGTATAATAGAGCACTAGAAGTATTAAATATTTTATGTGATAAGGGTTATATAGCATATATAGTAGGAGGATATCCTAGGGATATGTTATTAGGAATAAAGACTAATGATATAGATATTTGTACTAATGCTACTCCTAAGGAGATAATAGAAATATTTGATACGGATAATATTAGTGATACTAATTATGGATCGGTAAGAGTGATATATAAGAATTATCACTTTGATGTGACTACTTTTAGGAAAGATATTAAGTATGAAAATAATCGTAGGCCTGTAAAGGTTAAATATATTAATGATCTTAAGAAAGATTTACTTAGAAGAGATTTTACTATTAATACTATGTGTATTGATAAAGATGGTAATTTGATAGATATGCTTGGTGCTAAGAGTGATATTGATAAGAGAATAATTAAGACAGTAGGAAATCCAAGATATCGTATTAAAGAAGATAGTTTAAGAATACTTAGAGCAATTCGTTTTGCAGGAGTACTTGATTTTGATATAGATAGTAAGACATTTAATTATATAAGAAAATATGGATATTTACTTAAGAATTTATCATATTCTAGGAAGAAGGAAGAACTTAATAAGATATTTTCTTCAGTTAATAAGGAGAAGGCTAGAAGGTTAATTATAGATAGTGGAATAGATAAATATTTAGATATTAATAATTTAGAAGAAATAGTTCTATGTGATGATATAATTGGTATATGGAGTCAGTTAGAAGTAGATGATAGTTATCCATTCTCTAAGGTAGAGAAAGAGATGATTAAGAATATTAGAAGAATGAATCAAGAGGATTTTAATGAATATACAGTATATAAATATGGGTTATATGTATCTACTGTAGTAGGAAGTATTAAGGGGATTAGTTATAAGGAGATTAATGATATATATCATAATTTAGTTATTACTTCTAGGAAGGATATAGATATTAAGGCTATGGATATAGCTAAGGCTCTTGATAGTAAGCCTGGGAGTTATATTAGTGATATATTTATTGATATTGAGAAAGAGATAGTAATGAAGAGACTTAAGAATGATAAGAAAGATATTATTAGATATATAAAGAAACATTATTAGGAGGTTTTATGGGATTATTTGATAAGATAAAGAAAGCTTTTAGTGGTAATAAAACACAAGAAGAGGTAGTTAATTATGATAAGGGGTTAGAGAAGAGTAGACGGGAGTTTGTTAGTCAATTAAGTAATTTATCTAAGAAGTATAAGAATATTTCAGAAGATTATTTTGAAGAGTTAGAGAATATTTTAATAATGGCTGATATTGGTATTAATACGGTAATGACTTTTGTAGATAGATTAAAGGATAGGGTTAAGAAAGAGAAGATAACTGATAGTAATATTTTGAAAGAGATTATTGTTGATGAGTTATTTGTAATGTATGTTGGAAATAATATTATTGATAGTAAGATTCATTTTAGTAGTGAAGGACCTACGGTTATTTTGTTTGTGGGAGTTAATGGTGTTGGTAAGACTACGACGATCGGTAAGATTGGAGCAATGTATAAGAATAAGGGTAAGAAAGTGATGATGGTAGCAGGAGATACTTTTAGAGCTGGTGCTAGGGAACAACTAGAATTATGGGGAGAGAAAACTGGTATTAGAGTTATTAGTAATGCTTCAAGTGATCCTGCGGCAGTTATGTATGATGCACTAGAGATAGCTAAGAAAGAAGAATATGATTTAGTACTTATTGATACAGCTGGTAGACTACAAAATAAGAGTAATTTGATGGATGAACTGGCGAAGATTAATAGAGTAGTTAAAAAAATTATTCCTGAAGCTCCACATGAGACATTATTAGTGATAGATGCTACTACGGGACAAAATGGTATTAGTCAAGCTAAAGCTTTTAAAGAGATAACTAATATAACAGGAATAGTACTTACTAAATTAGATGGTACTGCTAAAGGGGGAATAGTATTAGCTATTAAAGAAGAAGTAAATATTCCAGTTAAATATGTAGGACTAGGTGAAGGAGCAAACCAAATAGAAGCTTTTGATATAGAGAAATATATATATGGATTATTTAAAGATTTATAGAGAGGAATAAAAGGATATGGATAAGAAAAAGATAAAAATATTTATGATAATATCTTTATTAGGAGCATTATTATTACTTGGTCTTGTGTTTGTTAATACAGCTTTTCTATCAGCATTTATGTTATGGCTAGCATTATTTATATTTAGTATTTGTTATTATATAAAAGATGATGAGAAGTATCTTTTGTTATATGGATTATTTCTTATTGGAGTATTACTAGTAATAGGAGCAGTAATATATATGGTTATGAGGGTTAGATAATGGAAGAACAAGAATTACTTATAATGTTATATGACTATTATGGAGAGTTATTTAATGAACAACAAAGAGAATATTTTGAAAGATATTATTTTGATAATTTATCATTAGCAGAGATAGCAGAGAATACTGATAAGAGTAGGAATGCTATTCATAAAGGAATAAAAACAGTATGTAGTAAATTATATGAATATGAAAAGATACTAGGAATGTATGAGAAGAGTAAGAAGATTAGAGAGATAATTAAAGAAGTTGATGATGAGAAGATAAAACATGAATTGGAGGAGTTATTATGAAAAATAAATTACCTGTATTAATAGAAGATAATGAATTACCTAGAAATAATTTAGATAATAATACAAGAAATAATAATTCTTTAGGATATGTAAGTGTTTTATATATAATTTCAATACTAGTGACTAGTTTTAGTGTTGCAGTAGTAATAATGGTATTAGGAAAGTAGATGGTATTATGAATAATGAGAGTATATTAGAGAAATATGGAGAGAATTTAACAGAAGTTAAATATTTAGTAAATCCAGCAGTAGCAAGAGATAAAGAACTTAAGGAATTAGTAATGGTTTTACTTACTCCGGAGAAGTCAGCTTGTTTAGTAGGTAAGCCTGGTATTGGTAAGACTGCTATAGTAGAAGGACTTGCTTATAGGATTCAAATGGGAGATATGCCAAATGCTTTAAAGGGATATTCAGTATATAAGATTAGTACTCCATCATTAGTAGGTAGTACTACCGGTGAAAATAGAGTAATGGAATTAATGAAAGAATTACAAACTAAAGATAAGATTATTATTTTTATAGATGAGATTCATATGCTTATGGGGGGTAGTAATCAAGGACCAATGGACTTGGCTAATATGTTTAAAGAAGGATTAGGTAGAGGTACAGTTAAGTTAATTGGTGCTACGACGGTAGATGAATATGAAAGATATATTCTTCGTGATAAGGCTTTTGTTAGAAGATTTGAAAGAATAGATATATCAGAACCTACTCAAGAAATGTGTGTTCAAATTCTTATGAGAACGATACCAAAGATTGAGATTCAAACAGGGGTTAAATTTAATTATACGGATTTTATAAAAGAGAATGTATGTAAATTTATAGTTAATATGACTAGTGAATATAAGAGAGTATATGAAATATCTAGTAGATATCCTGATATAGCTTTAACAGTACTTAGACAATGTTTTTCAGCAGCTTTATTTGATAATAGTAATGAAGTAAAGTTTAGACATATATATGAAGCAGTTAAGTCTACTAAGGCAGTATATCCGGACGTAATTAGAAAAGAGTTAATAGTATTTAAGGATGCATTTAAAGATGAACTTACTAGTGAAGGGGTAGAGGTAATAATACCGGAAGAGACTTCAAGATAGTAATAATAATAAATGAGATGAATGATAATACAATTAAATAGGAGGTAGAAATGAAGTTAGATAGTTTATTTGAAAATATTCCTAATGAGGTTTTAAAGGGAAGTATGGATACGGAGATATTAGATATTGCATATGATTCAAGGCAAGTGAAAGATAATTATTTATTTGTAGCAATAGTAGGAAATGATCAAGATGGTCATGATTATATTGAATCTGCAATAGATAATGGAGCTACAGCAGTTTTAGTATCTAAAGATATTGAAGTATCTAGGGATGTAACAGTTATTAAAGTAAAAGATACAAGAAGTATTTTATCGAAGTTATCAATGAGATTATTTAAGTTTCCACAAAATAAGATGAAGACAATAGCTATAACTGGTACTAAGGGAAAGACAACAGTTAGTTTTATGATCAAGAAAATAATTGAAATGTCAGGAAAGAAATGTGGTCTTATAGGTACTACAGGAGTATATATTGGAAAGAAGTATTATCCTATTAAGAATACTACTCCAGAATCTTATGATACTTTAAAATATATGAATGAGATGGTTCATGATAAGATAGAATATATGGTAATGGAAGTATCTAGTCAAGCTCTTAAATATGATAGAGTAAATGATATTGTTTTTGATTTTGGTGTATTTACTAATTTAACACAAGATCATATAGGTCCAGGAGAGCACTCTAGTATGGATGATTATATAGATAGTAAAGGGAAACTATTTAGACAATGTAATCATGGAGTTCTTAATATAGATGATGATCACTTTTATGATATGATTCAAAGAGGAGATAGTTCTATTAATACATATGGATATAATGAAAAGGCTGATTTAAGAGCAGTTAAATTAGATTTAGTGAGAGATGGTCATTTTGTAGGTATTAAGTTAGAGACAGCAGGAGTAATTAATGATACTTTTATGATTAGTAGTCCTGGAGAATTTTCTTCTTATAATGCAATGGCTGCTATACTTACATGTCATATGTTAGGGATAGATACTGATTGTATCAAAGAAGCTCTTAGAAACTTTTCAGTTAAAGGAAGAGTAGAGCCTGTATGGGTATCAGATGATTTTACTTTATTAATAGATTATGCTCATAATGGAGTTAGTACTAAAAGTATTCTTAGTACTATTAGAAAATATGATCCAGGAAGAATAGTAACTATTTTTGGATGTGGTGGTAATAGAAGTAAAGATCGAAGATATGAAATGGGAGAAATAGCTTCTAAGTATTCAGATTTTTGTATAATTACTGAAGATAATAATCGTTATGAAGAATTTGATGATATAGCTAAAGATATTATGAAGAATTTTGATAAGAAATGTGATCATGTTATTATTCCTGATAGAAAAGAAGCTATTAAGTATGCAATAGAGAATGGTAAAAAGGGAGATATTATTATGCTTATTGGAAAGGGACATGAAGATTATAAAGAAATTAAAGGAGTAAGATATCCTTTTGATGAGCGTGTAGTAATTAAAGAAATATTAGAAGAACTTGGTAGAAAGAAAAGTAAATAGATATAAATAAACTCTTCACAAAAATAGTGAGGAGTTTTATTAAGTGATAGATAGTTAGATTATTATAATAAATATTTATTTAAGTGATGGACTAAATTGTAATGATTTGATAAAATATTATTATAATAAGTGGATTATGATAAGTGGTGATATAAATGTATTTTAATAATAAAGGGAATACTAATATTGATAATGAATTTAATGAAAAAAAATTTAAATTATTTCGCTTTAATTTTAGTAGTAAGAATATTTTGTTAATAGTAGTTGGAATAATTCTCTTGATATTTGGAATAGTATTTTTTGTTAGACTAGGTAGTAAGAATAGAGTTACTTATTATTTAGAGCTTAATGGGGAAGAATTAGTTACTATTTATAAGGGTAATGAATATATAGAATCTGGATATATTGGAAGAGATAGTAAGGGAAATGATCTAACTCAAGAAGTAATGGTAGATAGTAATGTAGACACTAGTAATATTGGAGATTATCAGATAGTATATACTTTACATGATAAGTCTTTAAAGAGATATATAACAGTTACTGATAAGCCAGTAGGGGCTACTTATATATATTTAAAGGGAGATAATACGATATATCTTAATATAGGTGAAGAATATAAGGAACCTGGATATTTAGTAATAGATTCTATTGATAGTAGTCTTACGGATAAAGTAGTAGTTTATAATAAGATAGATACTAGTAAGAAGGGAACTTATCAGGTAGTATATACAGTAACTAATTCTACAGGAGTTACTACTAGTGCTAAGAGAACAGTTATTGTAATGGATGGAAATATATCACTGTCTTTAGATAATGATGGGTATACTAATAAAGAGGTTGGAATAAATATCTATATTATGGATAATTATTTTGATTATCTTTTGTTACCTGATGGTAATAAAATAAAAGATAAGAGTTATACATATAAAGTTAGTGAGAATGGAGAATATAAGTTTATTAGTTATAATAAGACTGGTAAGGGGACAGAGTCTAGTATAACTGTATCTAATATTGATAGAGAAGGACCAACTGGTACATGCAGTGGAAGTTATGGAGATGGAAAAAGTAATATTATCGTAAATGCACAGGATAATGCTGGTATAGGGAAGTACTCTATTAATGGGAATAGTTATAGTAGTAATAATATTACAGTTAATAAAGAATATAGTAAGATAACAGTAACGGTATATGATAAGTTAGGTAATAGTAGGGATATAACATGTAATTTGAGTAAGAAGAGTATACCAGTACCATCTAGTTCTAGTAGTAGTGTTAATCCTCCGATAACTCCAGGTAGTAATAAGAATGTTAAATATAATGTAACTAGTGACACAATTAATGTATGGATAGAAGCAGTATCTAATTATTATGTATCACATATTTGGGTAAAGGATGCTTATAATCAAATGAAGACAGCAGTACCTAATAATTTTGGTAATGAGTTATGGAAGGCATCAGATATACTTAATAATGCTATTAATAGTCATGGATATCAAAATAAGATTATAGTAGCAGTTAATGGAAGTGGATTCGTTTTAAAAGATACATATGACGTTGGATATTATTATGCTAATAAAGCTTTTAATATGACTAGTGTTAGTCCGATAGTTATAGTGGAAGGAAAGGTACTTAGGGATATATCTAGTGGTAATATTCCTAGTAGTAAACATATTACTTATGGACTTAAGAAAGATGGATATTTAGACTACTATAAATATGAGAAGGGTACTAATAGTAGTAATAATATTAATACTTCAAAGAAGATTATTAGTGATGGAGTACTTAATACAATAGCATTTAATCCAGTACTTGTTGATAATGGAAATGTAGCTAGTAGTGATACTTCTCCGAATATAAGACAAGGATTTTGTCAGATAGATAAGAATAATTTTATCTTTATTACTAATAATGATGGATCTAGAAGTAATGGATTTAGTTTTAAGAGAATGGGAGAATATATGGTTTCTTTAGGATGCAAGATGGGATTTAATCTAGATGGAGGAGGATCTACAACGCTATTATTTAAGGACAAGGATGGTAGTGTTAAGGCTTTAGTAGGTAACTCTAGAAAGATAGCAGATATAGTATATTTTCATGAATAAGAAAAAGATTACTCTTGTTAAAATGAACTTTAGGGGGTTCATTTATAGAGTAATCTTTTTATGATATAGTTTATAGTATTTTATCAATGATACCATAATCTAGAGCTTCAGGAGCAGTCATGTAATAATCTCTATCGGTATCTTTTTCAATTTGTTTGATATTTCTTTTGGTATTTTTTGATAGGATACTATTGATCTTGGTACGTAGTGAAAGGATTCTTTTGGCTACAATATCTATTTCAGTAGCTTGGCCTTTGACGCCACCGAGGGGTTGATGGATCATTACTTCACTATTGGGAAGGCAATATCTTTTACCTTTTTTACCACATGATAATAGAAATGCAGCCATAGATGCACACATACCAACACAAGTTGTTGATACATCACTTTTGATAAAGTTCATAGTGTCATATATAGCCATACCGGAAGTGATAGAACCTCCAGGAGAGTTAATATATAGAGAGATATCTTCATTGCTGATACTATCAAGGTAGAGGAGTTGAGCAATGACAACGTTAGCTAGATCATCATCTATTTCTCCACTTAATAAGATTATACGATTTTTGAGAAGACGTGAATAGATATCATAAGCACGTTCTCCCATATTATTTTTTTCAATTACTGTTGGAATTAACATTTTATCACCTAGTAATATTGTAGTACAAAATGATATGGTGTGATAGATAAAGGAGTCGACAAATAATTTAGATTTATGATAAAATAATTATAGATAGATATTATATATATGGAGGTATTATGAAGATAGAGAATATTAAAGTAGGGAGACTTAGATGCAACTGCTATATATTGGATATAGATGATAGGGTATTAGTAATTGATCCAGGAGATGAATTTTCTAGGATAGAGAAAGTTATTGGTGATAGGAAAGTAGTTGGTGTTGTTATTACGCATCATCATTTTGATCATGTAGGAGCATTAGATGAAGTAGTTAATAAATATAAGTGTAAGGTATATGATGGGTATAATTTATTAGAGGGAGTTAATGAGATAGATAGATTTAAGTTTGAAGTGATATATACTCCTGGACATAAGGAAGATTTGATTACGATTTATTTTAAGGATGATAAGGTAATGTTTACGGGGGATTTTCTTTTTAAGGATAGTATTGGAAGATGTGATCTAGATGGTAGTAGCATGGATGATATGCTTAAATCTATTGATAAGATAAAGAAGTATCCAAGAGATATAGTAGTGTATCCAGGACATGGAGTAAGTACTACTTTAGGGTATGAGATAGATAATAATATATATTTTAGAAGTGATGGAAAATATATTTGACAAAGTGATATAGATAATTGCTTTTGTTAATGATAGTAATAGAGTATACTATGAATAGATAGGAGGATTATGAAAAAGAAAAATATTTTTAAGATCGTGGGTTTGGTTATGATAGGAATTATTTTGATAGTATTAGTAGACTTTATATGTGCTAAATATTTTAAGACTAGACCACTTATTGCTAAGAAGGAGGTAGTAGCATATTATATTGATGGAGAGAAGAATACAGTGCCTTTGGAATCAGGAATAGTATATAAGTCATTATTTGCTGATGTATATTATTGTGATACGACAGTAGATACATATGATAGTGAATATCATATGGAAAGGGAACAGAAAATAATTAGATATTATTTAAAGAAGGGGGAAGTATTTACTTGTAAGAGTTCTATTAGCTATTATCCAGGTGATGAAGGAATAAAGAATTATGTTGATATGGATAATCCTAGTGATAAGGAATATATTAAGAGTATTGCTAAAGATTTATATAATCAGAAATTAGATGGACTGTATGATGTTAATAATAAGATGGGTGTTATGATCTATAATTTTTTAGGATATCCGATTAATACTAGATACCAAGATGTTTATATGTTTAATATTAATGATTTTAGTAAGGATCCGGTAAAGCTTTTGATAGATGGATTTGATATGGCTTGGAGAAGTATTAATTATAAGTCATCACCTAGTGGTAATATTTTTAGTTTTTATTATACTTGTGGATATAGAGATCAATGGGGTGGATATAGGAAGTATAGTGAAGAAGATTGTAAGAATAATAAGGATACAACGGGTATATATGTATTTAGGATTAATAGTATAAATGATTATGAGAAGATTAATTTTTATAAGGAAGATAATAGTTATTTAAAGGAGTATCCAGAGAGTTATTTTAATATTCAAGAAGTTATTAATGATACTGAGATGATTATTAAATATGTACTTACTAAGAATAAACAGACAGAAGTTGATAAAATAATATATGTTAAATGGAATTTTATTACTGATAAGAGTGAGGAAATAGAATATGAATAAGAGTATTGGTGATAGAATATATTCTCTTAGAAAGAAGCTAGGGTTATCTCAAGAAGAATTTGCTAATAGGATTGGTGTAACTAGACAAGTTGTTAGTAAATGGGAGATGAATCAAGTAATACCACTTACTGATAAGTTAGAGAAGATTAGTGAAGAATTTAATATTAGTTATGATGAGATAATTAATGATAAGATAGTTAATATTATTAAGAGTAATAAAGAGGATGAATGGATAGATATAGTTAATTGTAGATAGATCATGTTTAATAGACATGATTTTTCTATGAATAGATATATGGTTAGTGGGCATACTATAAGAGAAAGGAATGGTTATATGGAAGAGTATAAAGTAGTACCTGAGGTTATTACAGGGAAGGATTTGAATTATATAAGTGATATGTTTGAATGGAATTATATGGCTTTTAAGAGTAGTCATTTGATGATGGATAAGTGTCAGGATGAGAATATTAAGATGCTTATAGGTAAGGGAAATGAGATATTTAAGAAGAATATGGAAATGGGTTTAGGTATACTAGGAGGGAAAGATGAATAGTAAGATTAGTAATCCAAAGGTAGAGGTTAGTAAGGGGATAGGATTTAATGATAAGGATTATATTACATGGCTTTTGAATATACTTAAAGAGATGGAGAAGAATTATGTTATTATGATGAGTGAAGCTAGTAATGAGAAATTATATGATAAGTATATGGAATGTTTTATTGAGATGGCTGTATTACAAAGAGAAGTATATGAAGAAATGTTTAGAAATGGATGGTATCAAGTAGAGGTAATGGAAGAAGAGAAAATACAAGAGAAGAAAGTCATGTTAGAGAGAATGTATAATGAATTAGAGATAGCTCAGGATTAGTAATTCCTGGCTTTTTTCTTGACAAATTGATATAAATAGAGTATTATATTTAGGCGATTTATGGGGGTACTAGTGATGGAAGAATATAGAAGAGTATATACAATGTCTAATGAGAATATTGGGTCATATAAAGAATTATATGATTTTGATGGAGCTAGATTACTTACACTACTTGGTAGTGGAGACCAGTACTTTAATAGTTTATTATATGGAGTAAGCGACGCTACGATATTTGATATTAATTATACAGCATGGTTATATTTTAGAATTAAATATAAAGCTATAAAGATACTTAGTTATGAAGAATTTATTAAAGTATTTGTACTTAGAGATATGTATGATATAGAAGTATATAATAAGATTGTTCAAGTACTTGATTATGAAGAGATTAATTATTATGTATATTTAGTTAATTCTTTTAATAATATGATATATAGTAGTCAATGCTTTTATCCTAATGTTATAATTACTAGTTGTGATAGTTGGAAAGATAGGGAAGAATTGAATCCTTATTTGAATAGAGATAATTATTATAAATTACAAGAGGTACTTAATAAAAGAGAGATGCCTAGGTTTGTGATAGGAAACTTTATGAATATGAAAATAGAAGATGGTTATGATATATTACTTTTATCTAATATATATGACTATATTGATAGAGATATGGATAGATATATAGAGAAGGTTTATGGATATAAGGCGCAAGCTTTGGTTAATTATAGTTGGTTTTTTAATGATAGAGATAAAGAGTTTATAAGAAGAGGAATGTCTTTAGATAAAGTAAAGGGGTTAATGAAGAGTGATAATTATGTGTTATCACTTAAAAGATAGGATGGTTATATATGATATACTATGATAAGAATGGCGAGTGTGTAGAATTTAGAAAGAAGAAAAATCTTGGTAAAAAAGTTTATTTAATTAATGATCAGGAATGTGTTAAGATAGGAATTGATCCTAAACTAGTTAGTTTAGATACTTTAGAATGTATACAAGAGATGGGATTAGAAGGAGTTTATAAAGTTAGAGACTTTTTATATTCACAAGATGGGGTATTTAAAGCTTATATAATGAAATATTATAAACCAGAAGATATTAATTTTTTTGATATGGATATAGATTATACGATAGAGAATTATTTAAGACTTAAGAGAGTAGTAGAAGAATTTACTGAGAAGAAGATATTTATGGTAGATTTAAATCCTGATAATGTTATTGTTAATAGAGATGGATTAACGATAATAGATACTGATTTATATGTTATTAGTAAATTTATTTCTAGTGATAGGATAGAACTTAATAATTTAAAGGCTTTAAGATATATATTTACACAGTTATATATAGAAAATTGGGAAAAGTATTATGGTACTGATTGTATTTTAAAAGCATATGATATATTTGAATTAAATCCTGATACTACAGTGAAGAAATTACAAAGATATAATAGACTTGTTGATAAGATGCATGGTTATAGGGGGTTATAATGATATATTATGATGAAGATGGTAATGCTAAGATAATTAATAAGGGAAGAAAATTTTATCAAGTACATGATGGTGGTATAGAATATATTAAGAGTAGTAAGATATATAGTGGAATATATCGATTAGGACTTGATAAGTGTATTAAGATACTAGATGATAAGAATAATGTTGACTTAGAAATGATGAAGACTGTTAGAGGATTAAATATAGCAGGATTATATCAACTTAGAGATTTTCTATTTAATATGGATGATAAGTTTGTAGCATATATGATGGATTATTATAAAAGAGAGAATATAGATCTTTTTAGTCAAGGAGTAGATTATACGATATATAATTATTTGAGATTAGAGAGAGCAATGAAACTACTAGGAGATAATTTGATATGTGTTAATGATTTACATGATGGAAATGTAATACTTACGGATAGTGAAATTATAATGATAGATATAGATAATTATTATAGAGGAGATAAAGAAGAGAAAGTTAAGAGATATAATTTAAGAAGACTTAATGAATTATTTATTACTTTATATAAATGTGATCTAGCTCATTATTATGGAAGATACTATAAGAGTGCTGAAGGAAGTATTGAAGAAGTATTTACTTCTAGTGATAAGATGGTTAAGACTTTATCAAAATATAAATGTCCAGGTGAATATTTTATGAAATGGCTTTAGAAATATAATTTTATATTATGTTACTGGGGCTTTTTTTATTGTATAGGGAAGTGCTTTAAGAAACTAAATAGATTTCAAAAAGTATGCTCATAAATATTGTTTATATAATAGTAAGGAAATAGAGATAGATATTTGTAAATGAAATGAGTGTAGAATATTATTATTGACAGGTATTTATTATTTTTGATATGATTGTATATAGATAGGGAGGTAGTAAGATGACTGATATAGAGATTGCTAGAAATACTAAATTAAAGAGAATAGAGGAAGTAGCTCAGGAGATAGGGCTAGATGATGAAGATATTGAGTTATATGGAAAATATAAATGTAAGATAGATAATCATATATATGATAGGTATAAGGCTAAGAAAGATGGTAAGTTGATACTGGTGACGGCGATTAGTCCTACTCCTTTAGGAGAGGGAAAAACTACTATGTCGATTGCTTTAGCTGATGGACTTAGAAAGATAGGAAAGAAAGCAATATTGGCACTTAGAGAACCTTCTTTAGGACCCGTTTTTGGGATAAAGGGAGGAGCTACTGGCGGTGGTATGGTTCAAGTGGCTCCGATGGAAGATATTAATTTGCATTTTACAGGAGATATTCATGCAATTACAGCTGCTAATAATTTGTTATCTGCAATGATTGATAATCATATGTATTTTGGTAATAAGTTAGGGATAAAGAAAGTTGTTTGGAAGAGATGTATGGATCTTAATGATAGACAATTAAGGGAAGTAGATACAGGTTTATCAGGAGAAGCAAAGATAGTTCCTAGAAGAGATAAATTTGATATAACAGTAGCTTCTGAAGTAATGGCTATTTTATGTTTAGCAAAAGACATGGATGATTTAAAGAAAAGACTTGGTAATATAATAATTGGTTATAATGAAGAAGGTAAGGAAGTATTTGCTCGTGATTTGAAAGCTCATGGTAGTATGGCAGTACTTTTGAAAGATGCTATTAAACCTAATTTAGTTCAATCACTAGAGCATACTCCAGCAATTATTCACGGAGGACCTTTTGCTAATATAGCTCATGGTTGCAATAGTGTTATAGCTACGAAGATGGCTTTAAAACTAGGAGACTATGTAATTACGGAAGCAGGATTTGGAGCAGACTTAGGATGCGAAAAATTCTTGGATATAAAATGTAGAATGAATGGACTTGTACCTGATGCGGTAGTATTGGTAGCTACAATTAAAGCTTTGAAATATCATGGTGGAGTAGAGAAAGACAAGGTATTTGAAGAAAATATTCCTGCTATGGAACAAGGAATGGATAACTTATTTAAACATATAGATAATATTAAGAATAAATTTGGCCTTAATGTAATAGTTGCTATTAATAAGTATAGTCAAGATAGTGATAAAGAGATAGAGTATTTAAGAAGTAAGTTAGATGAAAAAGGTATCGGACTTAGTCTTGTAACAGGATGGGCTGATGGTGGAGAAGGCGCTAAAGATATAGCTCAAAAGATTGTTTCTTTAGTAGAAGAGCCAGAAGAGTTTAAATTTATGTATGATCTAGAAGATGATATTAAGACTAAGATAGAGAAAGTTGCTAAGAATATATACTATGCTAAGGGAGTAGAATATAGTAGTGAGGCTTTGGAAGAGATAGATAGATTAGAGAAATTAGGATATGGAAATTATCCAGTATGTATAGCTAAGACACAATATTCTTTATCAGATGATCCAAAGAATTTGAAATGTGATGATGAATATACTATTAAGGTAAGGGGTGTTGAGATAAAGAATGGCGCGGGATTTATTGTAGTACTTGCTGGTAGTATTATGACAATGCCTGGATTACCTAGAGTGCCTGCTGCTGAAGCAATAGATATTGATAGTGATGGTATTATTACGGGAATATTTTAATTTATAAAAATGAAAGAGAATTATAATGTGTGAATTATGATTCTTTTTTGTTTGATTGGAATTTACTTAGGAGTTATTTTTAGGTATAATGTAGATAAGATTAGGAGGATGTGGTTATGGAATATGAGAAGATAACTGATGAGATAGTTAATTTTATTAGAGATTATTATGAAGAGAATAAGTTATATGGGGCAGTATTGGGTATTAGTGGTGGAAAGGATTCAGCAGTAGTTTTGGCTCTTTTGTGTAAGGCTCTTGGTAGTGAGAGGGTTGTTGGTTTGACGATGCCTTGTTATTCAAATGAGGAAGATATGAATGATGCGAGAATGCTTAGTGAATATTATGGAAATAGATTATATAATATAGATTTATCGGGGGTATATGATAAGTTTAAGGATGAGGTTAGTAAGGCTGGTATTAGTGATCAGGAATGTAAGAATAGTGATATTAATGTTAAGCCTAGGATGAGAATGATGAGTTTATATTATATGGCTGCTATGTTAAGTGATATAGAGAAGAGGCCTTACTTGGTAGTGGGTACTAGTAACAAGAGTGAGTTATATGTTGGGTATTTTACTAAGGGAGGAGATTCTGTTCATGATATAGCTCCAATAGGGGATTTACTGGTATCTGAAGTGATAAAGGTAGGGGCAGTATTGGGAGTGCCTGAAGGGGTTTTATACAAGACTCCTAGTGATGGATTATCTGGTATGAGTGATGAAGATAAGTTGGGAGTAAGCTACAATGATATTGAAAGATATATATTGGGAGATGATACTCTTGATAAGGATATAGCTTTAAAGATAGAGAGAATGCATAATAATAGTAGACATAAATTTATAATACCAATGTATAAAAAGAATAGAGGATAGATATGAGAGTAGGTATATATGTAGGTAGTTTTGATCCGGTACATAAAGGTCATAAGATGGTAGTTGATTATTTACTTAATAATGATTATGTTGATAAGGTTTTAGTGATACCTACTGGTGCTTATTGGGATAAGACTGGGATAATTCCTGTTAATTATAGAATAGATATGTGGAACTATTATAAGAGTGATAGGATTGTTATTGATAAGAGATATAATGATATAGAGTATACATATATGATTTTAGATATGTTAGAAAGAGAATGTGATGATGAATTATATTTAATTATTGGGGCTGATAATGTAATTAATTTTGATAAATGGAAGAATTATCAGAAGATATTAGAAAGAAAAATATTAGTTATTCCTAGAGAGAATATAGAGATGGATAAATATTTTAGTAGATATGAGAAGAAAGATAATTTTATAGTAGTAGAGGGATTTAAGGAAGTGGATATATCTTCGAAGGAGATTAGGGGATTACTTCATGATGGAAAGTATGATGAAGTAGAGAAGTATTTAGATAAAGAGATAATAGAATATATTAAGAAGAATGATTTGTATAGATAGATTGTTTGAAGAAGATAGATTTTTGGGAAAATAGATACATAATAGATACATGAATTATGGATCTATTTTTTTGCAAATGGATAATTTTATAAAAATACAAACAAATGTATGAAAATATATTGACAATATAATTTTGTTATGGTAGTATTGGTGTAGTGGTTGTTGATAACTATAAATAAATATAAATTTATTATTGGTGATGAAAATAATAATGAAATTTTTGTAGATTATGATAAGATAGTGTATGGTATAAAAAGAATATTAGTGTTTGATAGTTTGGATGAATTAAATAATAAGAATAATAAAATGTTATTAGAAAAAAATAATAGGGAATAGTTATTTAGAATTGTTTAGTTTGAAAGATAGTGCGTGTTAAATTAAATACAAATACAATAATAGATCTTTTCAATTTATAATTTTCAATTTATAAAGATTTTTGCTATTATAGAAGAAAGTCAACTTGTTCTATTTTGAAACAAGTTGAAGTATATGATATTATTTTGTAAAAAATTAAAAAGGAATGATTTATGTATAACTAGAAAAAATGTGGGAGGTATGATGATATGTTTAACTTAGTAAGTAAATATAAACCTAGTGGTGATCAACCTAAGGCAATAGAAGAACTTGTTAAAGGAGTAAAAGAGGGGAAGAGGGATCAGGTACTTTTAGGGGCTACTGGTACTGGTAAGACTTTTACAATAGCTAATGTAATTAAAGAAGTTGATAAACCTACTTTGATACTTGCTCATAATAAGACTCTTGCTGGGCAATTATATAGTGAGTTTAAAGAATTATTTCCTGATAATGCTGTTGAATACTTTGTTTCATACTATGATTATTATCAACCGGAAGCATATGTTCCTAGTACTGATACATATATTGAGAAAGATGCTAAGATAAATGATGAGATAGATGAACTTAGACATAAAGCTACTTCTAGTTTATTATCAAGAAGAGACGTTATAGTAATAGCTTCTGTATCATGTATATATGGTATTGGTGAAGTTGAAGAATATAAGAAAAAGATGCTAACTATAAATAAAGGAGATATAGTTGAAAGAAATAAAATACTAGAAAAATTAGTAGAAATGTTATATGAGAGAAGTAGTTTTGATTTAAAGAGAGGAACATTTAGAGTAAGGGGAGACGTTGTAGAATTAATTCCAGCTTATGAAAGAAAGAATGGTATTATGATCGAGTTCTTTGGAGATGAAGTTGATCGTATATGTGAATTTGATACAGTTACAGGAACAGTTCTTAAAGAGAAGAAAAGTGTCTCAATATTTCCGGCTTCTCACTTTGTAACTAGTGATGATAAATTAAAAGAAGCAGTAGATAGAATTAGAAAAGAATTAGAAGAGAGAAGACAATACTTTTTAGATAATAATAAATTAATAGAAGAACAGAGACTTAGGGAGAGAGTTAATTATGATACGGAAATGTTACTTGAAACTGGTTTTTGTAGAGGAGTAGAAAACTATTCAAGACATTTAGCTTTGAGAGGAGAAGGAGAGACTCCAACTACTTTAATCGATTTCTTTCCTAAAGACTTTTTACTAGTAGTAGATGAATCACATGTAACACTTCCACAGGTAAGAGGAATGTATAATGGAGATAGAGCTAGAAAGATGAATCTTGTTGATTATGGATTTAGATTACCTAGTGCACTTGATAATAGGCCTCTTAAATTTGATGAGTTTGAGAAAAAAATTAATCAGGCAATATATGTAAGTGCTACTCCTGGAGATTATGAACTTGAACTTGTTCATGATAAATATGTTGAACAAATTATTAGACCAACAGGATTACTTGATCCAATTATTGAAGTAAGGGGTAGTAAGAATCAAATAGATGATTTGGTTAAAGAGATAGATGATCGTAAGAGTAAGAATGAAAGAGTACTTATTACTACTTTAACTATTAAGATGGCTGAAGAATTGACTAGTTACTTGAAAGATATAGATATAAAGGTAGCTTATTTACATAATGAAGTAAAAACTTTACAAAGAATGAAAATTATTCGTGATTTACGTCTTGGAGTATATGACGTGGTAGTGGGAATTAATTTACTTCGTGAAGGAATAGATATTCCGGAAGTATCACTTATTGCTATTATGGATGCGGATAAACAAGGATTCTTGAGAAGTGAAAGAAGTTTGATTCAAACAATTGGTAGGTGTGCTAGAAATGAGCATGGTAAAGTAATAATGTATGCTGATACAATTAGTGATTCAATGAGAGTAGCAATAGATGAAACAGCTAGAAGAAGAAAGATTCAAGAAGAATATAATAAAGAACATGGTATAGTACCTAAGACTATAATTAAAGAGATTAGAGAGTTAATATCTAATGAAGATACTGAGGGTAAGAAAGAAAGAAAAGAAAAGATGAGTAAGAAAGAAAAAGTAAACTTAATAGATAAGCTTACTAAGGAGATGGAGACAGCTGCTAAGAATCTTGATTTTGAAAAGGCTATGGAACTTAGAGATATAATTTTTGAATTAGAAAGTGAATAAAAGAAGAGATTTAATAACATTTGCATTATTAAACTCTTCTTTTTATTTGTTATTATATTTAGAAATATTTAAGAGAATACCAATACTGGTCATAGATACTAGAAGGCTAGATCCACCATATGACAGGAATGGAAGGGTTACTCCAGTAACGGGAATTAATCCTACTACTACCATGAGATTTAGAATTGTTTGAAAGGCAAATGAGAATGATATACCAAATGCTAGATATTTGGCAAAGTTATCTTCTTGTTTTAAAGCAATAGAGATACCACGATAGATAATGATTATGAATAGAGAAGATACGATGAGGACACCTGCAAAGCCTAACTCTTCACTGATTATAGAGAAGATGAAATCTGTTTGTGGTTCAGGTAGATAGAAGTGTTTTTGAATAGAGTTACCTAGTCCCATACCGAGAAGGCCTCCAGGGCCAATAGCATAAAGAGATTGTATTATTTGAAAGCCACTACCTAGGGGATCAGCCCAGGGATTAATGAATGAGACAATTCTTTCTAAACGATATGGTGCAATGATTACTAGGACTACAATACCAATGAGACCTAATAATCCAATTTTGATGAAGAAACTCATATTTACTCCGGATACAAAGAGAACAGCTATTATAGTCATAACTAGAATTACACCAGTACCAAAGTCTGGTTGTAGCATGATTAATCCAAAGAGAAAGAAGACAATTAATAGGATTGGTAAAACTGATGATTTAATATCTTTTATTTTGTTATTAGTTAAATATTTGGAGGTAAAAATGATTAAGCCTAACTTGGCAAATTCACTTGGTTGAATACCAAAAGAGCCTATACCAAACCAACTTCTTGATCCGTTTCTGATAGTACCAATACCTGGTATTAATACTAGTACTAAAAGAACAGTACATATTAAGAGAATAAGATTACTGTATTTATAATATATTTGATAGTTTATTTTTGATATGATAGAGATGATTATATATCCTAGGAATAAGAAAATGGCTTGTGATTTTAAATATTTATAGGGATCATTAAATTTATAATTTGCCCATATATTAGAAGAAGAATATATCATTAAAAGGCCAAATAATGATAAGATAATGACGGTTATTAATAAAGATTTATCTATTTTTTTCATAAGTATCATCCTTATTAAAATATATGTTTATGAATAATAAAAAAACACATCAAATGATGTGTTATAACCATACGCCATATATTAGGGCTAATAGACATAGAATGAATCCTGCTATCCAAAATAGTTTAACGATATCTGATTCACGCCATCCTAATCTTTCAAAGTGGTGATGGATAGGGGTCATTAGGAATACTTTCTTTTTGAATAGTACTACGGAAGTGATTTGGATAATTACGGATAATGTTTCTATTACAAATATTCCACCAATAACTGCTAAAGAAAATTCGTGGTTAGTAAGAATAGCAATGGTAGCTAGAGTAGCTCCGAGAGTTAAACTTCCAGTATCTCCCATAAATACTTTAGCGGGATTAGTGTTATATACGAGGAATCCCATGATGGAACCTACGAGGATGAAACAAAAGATACCCATATCTTGATAACCTTCTATCCAGTAGCTGCCCCAAGCAATTAGACCAAAAGCAAGAAAGGCAATAGCGGATAAGCCACCTGCTAGACCATCTAAGCCATCAGTTAGATTTACAGCATTGGATGAACCTACTAATAATAGTAAGATGAATACTCCATAGAACCAGTCTAGATTCCATTTAATATGAAGTAATGTTATTTCTAAAACTGAAGTAGCATTAGTGTATTTACGATATAGAATGTAAAAAATTAATGCAACGATGAATTGTAGAAATAATTTTTGTATTTGAGTTAAACCTTTATTACGATTTTGTTTGATACTTAAATAATCATCAAGGAAACCAATTAAACTATAAGATATAAAGACAAACATAACAATTAATAAGTTAACAGAAAAGTTTAGTTTGTTAGTTGCTATTAAGATAATTACAGTAATAATGGTAGGAATAATAAATATTAAGCCTCCCATAGTTGGAGTTCCTGATTTTCTTTGATGGGCTTCTACATATACATTAATTCTTTGACCTGCTTTTATTTTCTTTAGGATAGGTATTAAGATTAGGCCAAAGGCTGTTGATAAGAGAAAGCCAATCATTAAAGCAAATAATGATTTTGTTAAAGTTAGCATAATTCACTTCCTTTTCATAGATTATTATATCATAAAAACTATTATAATATTTAAAATTATAAAGACTTTACACGTTATTGTCAATCTCCTAGGAGAACTTTGATGGTTGAATTTATAGGGATAATGGTATTTGGACTTGGTGATATGGCTTTTATGATGGTACCAGTACCGGCATAGTTTACAGTAAAGCTTTTTAGTTCTTTTTTAGCGCTGTCAAGTGGCATGTTAATAACGTTAGGGACAGTAGCATATTTAGTGTCATACCAATTATAAGTTTTTTCTAGGGTGTAATCTGACTTTGGTATTTGTAATTTATCAATGATATCTATCATGATATTTTTAGCGATAGGGGCTGAGATAGTTCCTCCATATTGGGTTACGCCTTTAGGATTATCTACGGCTACATATACGACGGCTTGGGGGTTATCGGCAGGGAGAAATCCAATAAATGATAGGATATAGTTGCCTGATAGATAATGGCCATCTTTTACTTTTTGCGCAGTACCAGTTTTTCCTCCAACACGATATCCTTCGATATAAGCATTTCTTCCAGTACCATAGGCTACAACGGTTTCTAGGGTCATACGGACAGTTTGACTGCTTTCATTTGAGATGACTTTTCTAACTATTTGTGGTTTATTTTCTTTGATTATTTCATTGGTATTTGGTTCGATGATTCTTTTTACGACATATGGCTTATATAAAGTTCCTCCATTAATGGCAGCGGATACGGCAGTGATTTGTTGTATTGCGCTAACACTTATTCCTTGACCAAAAGCAGTAGTGGCTAGTTCTACAGGGCCAACATTTTTTAGATTAAAGAGGATACCTGATGATTCACCATTTAGATCAATACCAGTTTTTTTACCAAAACCAAAGTTATTGATATATTTGAATAATCTTTCTTTACCTAATTTATTACCTAATGATACAAAGCCTGGGTTGCAAGAGTTTTGGACTACTTGTAAATATGTTTGGGTACCATGCCCTCCGTGACGCCAACATTTGATACGAGCTCCATCTACGTTGATACTACCACTATCATGGAAGGTATCATTTAATAAATCAACAGTTTTTTCTTCAACAGATGAAGCTAGAGTGATTATTTTAAAAGTACTACCGGGCTCATAAGTTGCCCATATAGCATGATTTCTATTAATAGTTTCAACACTGTAATTTTGATAGTTAGTAGGAGAGAAGTCTGGTTTGGATGAGATGGCTAATATTTCTCCGTTATTAGGATTCATTACGATAGCCCAAGCTCCATCAGCATTATATTTTTGCATAGCATTATTTAATTCTCTTTCTACTGAGGCTTGGATATCATAATCGATAGTTAAATATATATCCATTCCGTTAGTGGGTTCTTCATAGACGCTACTTTTATCTAGTTTATTTCCTTTTGCATCAGAAAAATATTTGATAGCACCACTTTTACCAGTTAGATATTCATCATACTTTAATTCTAGTCCTGAGAGGCCTTGATTATCAATACCTACATAACCTATAGTATGTGATAAGAAAGTATCATATGGATAGGTTCTTTTTCCTTCTTTTAAGAGATAGACTCCTTCATAATTTAGATCATTTATTTTATCTGCTATATCAAAAGATAGTTGACGACCTTCAGGATGGATTATTTCTACAGATGATGATTTATTGACATGTTCACTAATAGCGGTTTCATTAACATTTAATATTTTAGCTAAATCTTTGATGACATCTTCTTTATTTTTTATTTGATTGGGTACTACTACTAAAGATACGGTAGTTATATTATCAGCAATAGTAACATTATCATTAGTAAGAATACGACCACGATTAGCTCCAATTACTAAATTTCTACTCCATAAATTATTAGCATAGTCAGATAACTTGTTATAATCAATTACTTGGATATAGAATACTTTACCAATAATTATAATGAAACAAAATATTATTATTAATAAGATTATTTTTATTCTTTTATGAATTTGTTTATTAAACATAAGATCTCCTCAAGAAATTATATTCATATAAAAATGGTTTTAAGACACAAAAAAGAGGCTGACCCCCTAAGGAACAGCCTCCCAAAAAGAATAAAAAGGGGTTGGCTAGTGTGATACTAGCACCAATTCGTCTAAAATTTGAATTGGTGATTAATATACTAATCGAAAAATGAATATTTGTCAATAGGTAAATTAAAAAAATGTAAAAAAAATAATATTAGTTGAAAATAAAGGAAAGATATGGTATTCTTTATATATAAAGTGGGTAGATAAAATGGAAATGAATGAAGAAAAGAATATAGGAAATAATTTAGAAAAAGGTAAGAAAAAGAAGAACTATATAATAATAGGAGTTATTATAGGTTGCCTTTTACTTATAGGGGGAACTTATGCTTTAATTACAGCTAATTTAAGTGTTAATAATGGGAATGTTAATGGAGTTATTGAATGTTTTCAGATTAATTATAATATTGATAATGGAGATGGTACTAGTGATATAACTGGAGTTTTACTTCCTACTAAGAATGCTAGTGGTGGATTATTTGGAAAGGTTGCTATTGGTGTTAATAGTAGTTGTAATGTTACTGGTAAGGGAACTTTATTTTTAGCAATAGAGAGTACTACTTCTCCAATGTTATTACAAACAGTAGATGCTCATTGTGAGAAGACAGCTACTTTAGAGACTATGAGTAGTTATACTACTAGTAGTACTTGTACTAGTAATGGAGGTACTTGGGTAACTAATGGTACAGCTTTAAAGTATGCAGTATTTAATAGTAGTAGTACTACAGGAACAGCTTTGAGTAAGGGATATATTACAGCAGGAGATATTGGTAAAGATATAACTATTTATAATGGTAGTAGTAATGATGGGTTTACGGTTAATAGAACTACTAGTAATTATTATATATATATATGGATGGATGGATATTTAGCTGGAGATGGATATGAGAATTTACCTTTTGGAGGTAGTATTCATGCACAAGTAGTACAATCAGACTGAGATATTGAGAAAACTTGATATTTCTTTTTTTCTATATATATGGTACAATGATAGTAAATTTATATGTGACGAGAAAGGATTTGAGATGATGAAGAATGTAGTAGTAATAGGTGGAGGTACAGGATTATCTACTTTACTTAGAGGACTTAAGTTGTTTCCAATGAATATAACAGCAATAGTAACAGTGGCTGATGATGGTTCTTCAACGGGAAGACTTAGAAAGGAATTTGATACTCCAGCTGTAGGGGATCTTAGAAATGTATTGGTGGCTTTATCTGAAGTTGAGCCACTGGTAGAGGAACTTTTACAATATAGATTTAATACTTATAGTGATTTGGATAAGCATGCGATGGGTAATTTGCTTTTGACTGCTATGTATAATATTACTGGTAGTTTAACTGAGAGTTTGGAGGCTTTATCTAAGATACTTAATATTAAGGGTAGAGTGTTACCTTTTACTGAAGATAAGGCAATACTTATGGCACATACTACTGATGGAGAAGTAATTGAGGGAGAGAGTAATATTACTAAGGCTGGTAAACATATTAAGTCAGTTAATTATAAGAATAAAGTAAAGGTTACTCCACAAGTAATTAAGGCAGTACATGATGCTGATTTGATAATTATAGGTATAGGTAGTTTGTATACTAGTATTATTCCTAATTTATTATCTAGTGAGATGAAGAGAGCGTTAAAGAATTCTAAGGCTAAGAAAATGTATATTTGTAATATAATGAGTGAGCATGGAGAGACGGATGATTTTAAGGTAAGTGACTGTGTAAAACAAATTAATAAGTATGTTGATAAGAATTTTATTGATGTGGTACTTGCTAATAAGACGAATGTTCCTAATGATATATTAGAGTTATATAAGGAAGAGAAGAGTGCACAGATTATGATAGATAAGGATAATATTAATAAGATGGGAGTTAAATTGATAACAGCTGATTTACTTAGAATAACTGATAAGAAACAGGTGCGTCATGATAATATTAAGACAGCTTTGGAAGTATTTACTTATTTAACTAGAGGTAGTAAATAATGAGCTTTTCGTTGGATATAAAGAATGAGGTAACGAGATTAGATAGTTCAAGAGAGGAATTGATTTCGGAACTGTCTGCTATTGTTAGGAATAGTGCAGTTATTTCTGATAGAGTTACAATATATATAGAAAATAATGTAGTAGCTAGAAGAATATTTAAACTGTTTAAGAATGTTTATGATATAACACCAATAGTTACTGTTAGAAAGAAATATTTTAATAATGGATATAGTTATATACTGATAGTTAAGAGTAGGGTTAAAGAGATATTAGAAGATCTATCTATTGTTAAAGATTCAGAATATTTAGATATTCCTTTAGAATATATTATTTCGGATGATGATTTGGTGAGGGCTTATTTGAGAGGATTATTTTTAGTGACTGGTAGTATTAATGATCCAAAGACTTCTAGATATCATTTAGAGTTTTTAGTGGATAAGCTAGATTATGCTAAATTTATATCAAAGATACTTAATGATATGGATCTTAATAGTAGGATTATTACTAGAGAGAAGAAGTATATGATATATATTAAGGAAGCTGAGAAGATAAGTGATTTTCTTAGAATTATTAAGGCCTATAATGGGGTAATGTATTATGAAGATATTAGGATATATCGTGATCATAAGAATATGACTAATAGGCTTAATAATTGTGAACAAGCTAATATGGATAAGATATTTTTTACTGCTAATAATCAACTTAAGGATATAGATAAACTTAGGGAATATGATATGATGGATTTAATTGATGATAAGCTAATGATAGTTATTGAATATAGGGAGAAGTATCCGGAAGCTAGTTTGAGTGAACTTAGTAGTGTGATGGAGAGAGATGGTATAAAGATTACTAAATCAGGACTTAATCATCGTTTTAGAAAAATTAGAGAAATGGTTGAGAATATAGATAATAAAGATAATTGATATTTAGTGAATTTTAGTGTTGATAAATAGATAAATATTTGATATAATCTTTTATGAAAGAGATATTAGTATTAAGGATAAAGAAGTAGTTGTTAATGATATCTTGAAGAGAGTTAGTGGATGGTGAGAACTAATAGATAGTTAATAATGAATTACATATCTTTAGCTAAGCGGGTAATACCGTTATATAATTAAGTTAAATAAAGGATGGTACCGTCTTTATGACTCCTTTTAGGTACTGTTCTTTTTATTTATAAATAATATTGAAATAAATAGGAAAGAGGAGATAGATATGACATTATATGAAGATTTAAAATGGAGAGGATTAATTAAGGATATAAGTAGTGATGAACTTATTGATAAGTTAAATAATGATAAGTTGACTTTTTATTGGGGAACTGATCCTACAGCTGATTCGTTACATTTAGGACATTATTCATCACTTGTTACTGCTAAGAGATTAGCTAAGTATGGGCATCAATTTATATTATTAGTAGGAGGGGCTACAGGGCTTATAGGAGATCCTAGGCCTACTGCTGAGAGAGAGATTATTTCTATAGAGACTATTAATAAGAATCTTAATGCTATTAGTAATCAAGTAAAGAGATTAGTTGATGAAAATACGATATTTGTTAATAATTATGATTGGATGAAGGATTATAGTTTCTTGAATTTTCTTAGAGATGTAGGAAAGTATGTAAATGTTAATTATATGTTAGCTAAAGATATTATTAGTAGAAGACTAGATACGGGTATTACTTATGCTGAATTTAGTTATACTTTGATGCAAGGATATGATTTTGTATATTTGAATAGAAATTATGGTTGTACTTTACAGGCTGCAGGCTCTGATCAGTGGGGTAATATTACTACTGGTATAGAGTTAGGTAGAAAGATGGATAATAAAACTTTATTTGGATTTACAATGCCACTTATATTAGATGCTACTGGTAAAAAGTTTGGTAAGAGTGAAGGAAATGCTCTTTGGTTAGATAAGGATAAGACTAGTGCTTATAAGATATATCAATATTTGATTAATAGTGATGATAGTAAAGTTATTGAGTATTTAAAGGTATTTACTTTCTTGAGTAAGGAAGAGATAGAAGAATTAGAGGCTAAACATAAAGAGCATCCTGAGTTAAGAGAAGCACATAAGGCTTTGGCTAGAGAGATTATTACTGATTTACATGGTAAGGATGAATATGAGAAGGCAGTAATGATGAGTGAAGTATTATTTACGGGGGATTTTAAGAAGTTAGATAAAAATGATCTAGAAGAAGTACTTAAAGGATATAATAAAGTAAATATTGGAAAAGATAAGAATATAATAGATATGTTACTTGAGATGGGGGTTGCTTCTAGTAAGAGAGAAGCTAGAGAATTTATTAGTAATAATGCTATTATGATTAATGGAGAAAAGATTAATGATCTAGAGTATGTTATTAGTGATAAAGATTTCTTATATGGAAGTTATATTATTGTAAAAAGAGGAAAGAAAAATTATTATATAGGAATATTAGAGGGTAGTAATGAGTAAGAGGCTTGGGGATAGAAGAGACGGTAAAAGACTTAGGATGGGTGGCTTTGAAAGATTTTTATATTATTTGAAGCCACGTAGAAGTGACTCTGAAGTATATATATCTAAATGTATAGATGTGACGGAATTAGTTAAATATATGAAAGAGAAGAAGAAAGATAATGAAGATTTAACTTATTTTCATTTATTTAGTACAGCAGTAGCTAAAGTAGTTTATAATAAACCTTTACTTAATAGATTTATTATAGGGGGAAATAAGTATGATAGAAATGATATTACTTTATCTTTTGTAGCTAAGACAGATTTTTCGGATACGGCTAGAGAGTTTTTGACAGTTATTAAAGTAGATGCTAATGATAGTTTGATGGATATTAGTAGAAAGATTAAGGGTGACGTTAAGAAGATTAGAAGTAATAAAGAGAGTCATACTGATGATTTTGTTAATAAGCTAGGAAGATTACCTAAATGGTTGATGGCTATTATAGTATGGATTATTAAAAGACTTGATAATCATGATATGTTACCACAGTCTCTTACTAAGAATAGTGTATATCATAGTACAGTATTATTATCTAATTTGGGTAGTATTCATTGTGATGGGATATATCATAATTTAACTAACTTTGGTACTAATTCAATATTACTAACAATTGGCGAAATAAAAGAAGAAGTTAAAGTAATAGAGGGAGAGATAGTTAAAAGATATGTATGTGATTTTGGAATTACTTTAGATGAGAGAATAGCTGATGGTGTATATTTTGCTAAGAGTATTAATTTACTTGAATATATACTTAATGATCCTAAGTTGTTGGAGGGTAAAGTAAATGATAAAATCGTTATTAGTAGGGATAAGTAGATTTATTAGTGATGTAGTAGAGAAAGTTACTAATAAAGAGCCTTGGTATAAATATTATGGAAATAATAATGATATTAAATATCCTGATATGACTATATTTGAACTTATTAATAAGACTGCTGAATCATATCCATTTAATTATGCATATGAATATTATGGAAAGAAAGTTACTTATAGGGAATTTATTTATAAGATTAAGAAGTGTGCTAGTGCTCTTATAGAGTTAGGAGTACATGAAGGAGATAGGGTTACTATATGTATGCCTAATACTCCAGTAGCTATTATTACTTTTTATGCAATTAATTATATAGGGGCTACTGCTAGTATGATACATCCTTTATCTAGTAGTAGTGAGATAGAATATTATTTAAATGAATCAAATAGTAAATATATATTAACAATAGATTTAGTGTATGATAAGCTTATGAGTATTGTTGATAAGACAGGTATTGATAAGATTATTGTTAGTAGTGTATCTGATGATATGAGTAATTTTAAGAGAGTAATGTATTGGTTCTTTTCAGGTAGAAAGAATAAGATTGAGAAGAATGATAAAGCAATATTTTATAATGATTTGATAAAGTTAGGGATAGATTATAAGGAATTACAACCAGTAAAGAAGAGTGTAGATGATGAAGCGGTTATTTTATATAGTGGAGGTACTACGGGTAGTCCTAAAGGGATAATTCTTAGTAATATGAATTTTAATGCATTAGCTATGCAATGTCATATAGCATGTGATCCTGCTAGAGAGGGAGATTCTATATTAGCTGTTTTACCAATATTTCATGGATTTGGATTAGGAGTATCAATACATACACCTTTATATATAGGGATGAAAGTTATTCTAGTACCAGATTTTAGTCCTAGAAAGTTTGGTGGGTTAATTAAGAAATATAATCCTAATTTTATTACAGGAGTACCTACTTTATATGAGGCTTTATTAAAGGTAAAGTTAGGAAAAAGATCACTTACACATTTGAACTGTGTTGTTAGTGGAGGAGATACTTTAATACCTGAATTTAAAAAACAAATAGATGAATATCTTAGAAATCATGGATCAAAAGCACAAATAAGATGTGGATATGGACTTACGGAATGTACAGGGGCTTGTTGTTTGAATCCTAGAAGAGAATATCGTGATAATAGTATAGGTATTCCAATGCCTAATATGGATTTTAAGATTGTGAAGATTGGTACTAAACAACAGGCTGATTTTTATCAAGATGGAGAGATATGTATAAGTGGTCCTACGGTTATGAAAGGATACTTGAATGATAAAGAAGAGACTAAGAAAGTATTAGTAAAACATAGTGATGGAAAGATATGGCTTCATACTGGGGATATTGGTTGTATGGATGAAGATGGATTTGTATATTTTAAGCAAAGACTTAAAAGACTGATAGTATCTTCTGGATATAATGTATATCCTAGTTATATAGAAAATGTACTAATGGGATTAAGCGAGATAGATAGTTGTGTAGTTATTGGAGTACCTCATCCATATAAAAAACAAGTTGCTAAAGCATATATAGTTTTAAAAGATGGAGTAAAATTAACAGTAGCTTTAAAGAAGAAGATTAAACGTCATTGTGAGACTAATTTAGCTAGGTATTCATGGCCATATGAATATGAATTTAGGGATAAATTACCTAAAACACTGGTAGGTAAAGTAGCATATAAGGAGTTGGAGAAAGAGAATCATGTATAAAATAATGGATGGAAAGTTAATTAAAAAGCAAATACTAGAAGAACTTAAGAATAAAGTTAGTGAAATGGAAGAGAAGCCTAGTTTAGTAGTTATTCAAATAGGGGATAATGATGCTAGTAATGTATATATTAAGCAAAAGGCTAAGATGGCTGATTATATAGGATATGGATATAGACATATTAAGTTAGATGAAAATGTTAGTGAGGAAGAAGTTCTTAAGATTATTGATGAGCTTAATCAAGATAAGAAGGTTAATGGAGTAATGGTACAAATGCCACTACCTAGACATATTAGTACTGATAAGGTACAAAATGCTGTTATACCTAGTAAGGATGTAGATGGATTATCTGATTATAATGCAGGATTATTATTTCACAATAAAGAAGCTTTATATTCTTGTACTCCTTATGGGGTAATGGAATTGTTTAAGAGATATAATATTTCTTTAGAGGGGCGTCATGCTGTAGTAGTAGGTAGAAGTAATTTAGTAGGTAAACCTATGGCAATGATGCTACTTAATGCAGGGGCTACGGTTACTGTATGTCATTCTAAGACAGTTGATTTAAAGAAATATACAAAGAAAGCTGATATTTTGATTAGTTGTGTTGGTAAAGCTAATTTTATTACTAAAGAGATGGTTAAGAAGGGCAATATTGTAATTGACGTAGGTATTACTAGAGGAATCAATGGATTATGTGGAGACGTAGACTTTGATGAGGTGGCTCCTTCTACTAAATATATTACACCAGTACCTGGAGGTGTAGGACCAATGACGGTAGCTATGCTAGGTATGAATGTAATGGAAGCTTATATGAAACAAAAGGAGGAAGAAAATGTATAAATTATGTTATTTATTTATTCTTTATTTAATGTATGCTTGTCTTGGATGGATAATGGAAGTAATTAATTCATATATTCAAAAGAAAAGATTTATTAATAGAGGATTTATGATAGGTCCTTATTGTCCAATATATGGTACAGGAGTATTACTAATTATATATTTATTAAAGAATTATACAGGTAATTTTTTAGTACTTTTTGTTTTAGCTATGGCTGTATGTATGTCACTAGAATATTTAACTAGTTTAGTAATGGAATGGTTATTTAATGCTAGATGGTGGGATTATAGTAATCGTAAATTTAATATTAATGGTAGAGTATGTTTAGAGACTGCTATTCCTTTTGGACTAGGTGGATTACTTATTATGTATGTAATTAATCCAATATTTACAGGATTATTAGATAAGGGTAGTGAGAAGTTTATTATAATACTTGGAATAATCTTGATGGTGATATTCTTTACTGATTTAGTTATATCTTTCTTTGTAATTTTGAAATATCGTAAGGCTGGAGTAGAAAACTTTAAGGATGATACGGAAGAGATGAGTAAGAAGGTACATGATTATTTGGTAAATCATTCTTACTTGACAAAGAGATTTGTAGAATCATTCCCTAATGCAAAGATAAGAGTAGAGAAATTTAAGAAATTATACGAGAAAAGAAAAAAGAAGATTATGAAGAATAAGTAATTAGATTATATGTAATTTAATGAGATTGCTTTTATGGATGAAATAATTAGAAGAATTATAGAAAGATTCTTCTTTTTTTGATATAATTATTATGAGTAAGTGATAAGTAAATATTGATAAATATAAATAATTTTACTGGAGGTGTGTGATGAATATTAGAGATAAGTTTATGCAAATGATAATGTTAGGTATGGATATAGAGAGTCTTAATGATGAAGTAATTAGGCTTATTAGAGATTATAAAATAGGGGGAATTGTATTATATAAGAAGAATTATCATGATATAGATTCAATGAGGGATTTGATTAATAAGATAAAGAAGATTAATGAAGGAAATATACCATTATTTATAGCTATTGATCAGGAGAATGGTAGAGTTAATCGTATGCCTGATGAGATAGAGAGGATATATAGTCCTTTGAGACAGGTAAAGACTGGGAAGATAGAGATAGTTAATAAATGTGATGAGATAACTGGAGAATTGCTTAATAAAGTTGGAGTTAATATGAATTTAGCTCCAGTATTAGATATTAATTATGATGATAGTAAGATTATTGGTAATAGGAGTTATGGAACAAGTCTTCATGAAGTTATTAAGTATGGTATATCTAGTATGATTAATTATAAGAATATGGGAATAATACCAGTAGTTAAACATTTTCCAGGACATGGACTTGTTAATGGAGATAGTCATTATTTGATTCCGATGATTAATGATGCTAAGAAGATGGAAGATGATCTAGAAGTGTATGAGAATGCTATTAATAATGGATGCGAGGTAATAATGATAGGTCATTTAAAGGTTAAAGGATATGGTAGGGAACCTGCTAGTATTAATAAGAATATTATAGAGAAGTGTTTAATAGATAGATATAATTATCAGGGATTAATTATTACTGATGACTTGAGAATGAATACGATGAAGTATATATATGGTATTAAAAATATGGTTAATAAGAGTATTCAAGCGGGATCAAATATACTTATGATTAAATATAAGAAGAGAGATACTAAAAAGTTATATGATGAATTATATAAGATGGTAGATAAAGAGAAGATTAGTCATGAACTGATAGAGAATAGTTATCAAAAGATTATTAATATTAAGAATAAGTATAAGATAAGTAATGATATATCTAGTGAAGTTATTGATATAGATAGAATTAATAAAGAGATAAGAGAAGTTAATGGGGAGATAGAAAAGTTTAGTTAATTAGTCCGGTTTAATATGAAAAAGTCCGGTTGAAAGTGGAAATTTTAAAAATATAGATACTATAATACTGAATTAATGGGATAAATCCTTATAAATTGCTTGCATAATGGGATAAATTATGATATATTTAATGGGACCCAAGTAGAAGTAATTTGATAGATAAACGTTTTTTTAGAGAAAAAAAGCGTTTTTTTCCGTTGTTTGGAGGTGTTTATGGAGTTACCAAAAGAAGAGGTAAGACTAGAAGAGAAAAGACTTGATGATACGATTAAACTGATAAGAGGAAAGATATCAGTACTAGGACAAGAGTTATATGACAGAGATGATAAAGTCTTAGAATTTAAGAAGTTTATGTGGGATAATAGAGCGGATATGGATCCTAGTGAACTAAAGACGATGATGAGTGATAATGACTTAGAGATTAGTATGATGATGAAGAAGGGGAAATACTTACAAAAATTATATAAGATACAAAATAATCCATATTTTGGAAGAATAGTATTTAGTGATGGGATTAATAAAGATAATGTATATATAGGAATTACTCATGTAACGGATGATAATAATAACTATTATGTACATGATTGGAGAAGTCCGATATGTAATTTATTTTATGATTATGAAGTAGGTAAGGCTAGTTATATGGCTCCGATGGGGAAAATTGAAGGGGAAATTACTTTAAAGAGACAGTATACGATAAAAGATGGAAAGTTATTACATATATTTGATAATAATACGAATATAGATGATGAGTTATTACAGGAAGTATTAGCTAGTGCGGATAATGACAAGATGAAGAATATAGTTAATACAATACAAGCAGAACAAAATACAGTTATTAGGAATACTGATGATAAGAATTTGATAGTACAGGGAATTGCAGGATCAGGAAAGACTTCAGTAGCTCTTCATAGAATAGCATTCTTATTATATAAGATAGAGAATTTGAATTCTAATAATGTACTGATATTTTCTCCTAATAAGATATTTTCTGAGTATATTAGTAATGTACTTCCGGAACTTGGAGAGAGTAATACGATGCAAACTACTATTAATGATTTTCTTGATATGGAGATTAAAGAGTTTCGTCATGTAGAGACATTTACAGCATTTATAGAGAGAAGTTATCAGGATAGAGAAAATTATGAGTTTATTAAATATAAACAAAGTGATAGAGTATATGATGATATAGATGAATATATAAATAGTATGTGTGAGAAGGCAAGATTCTTGGATGATTTATTTATGAGAGACTATAGTTATACGAAGAGTGAACTTGATTATATGTTAAATGTTAGATATGAAAAGTTTCCTTTAGGGGAAAGAATTAAGTTTATGGCAGAGAAGATTAGTGAGAATAATTTTAATGGTAGTATATCTAGAAGTAAAAAAATCATGAGAGAATTATATGATAGGATAAATATTGAAAGAGATTTGGTTAAGATATATATAGATTTCTTTAATAGTAGATATAGTAAGATAAAGAAAGATATTAGTTATATTAAGAATGATAAAGATATGTTACATTATGATGATGCTTGTTTATATGTATATATGAAGTGTAAGTTATATGGATATAATTATAATACTTATATTAAAGAGATAGTTATTGATGAAGCACAAGATTATTCTTTAGGACAATTAAAGTTAATTAGTAAGATATTTAGAAATGCTAGTTATACGATACTGGGAGATATTAATCAAACTATTAATCCATACTATAGATATGAGAGTTTAGAAGATATTAAGAAGATACTTCCTGATAGTAAATATATAGAGCTTACTAAGACATATAGAAGTAGTGAAGAGATAGTAGAATATAGTAATAGAGTACTTGGACTTAATCATGTTACTGCTATTAGAAGGAATAAGCCAGTACCAGTAGATGAGGTAGTTGAAGGGGAACTTAATAGTCAGTTAAGACATGATATAGATAAATGTAAGCTTCATGGTAAGAGTATAGCTATAATTACTAAGAATCAAGATGAATGTGATAAGATTTATAAGATGCTTAGTGATACGGGTATTAGTAAGATAGATAATAGTAGTAAGAAGTTTAATAGAAAGTTTATTGTAGTACCGGTATATATGGCTAAAGGATTAGAATTTGATAGTGTAATAATATATACAGATAAGAATAATAAGTATACTAAGGATGAGAAATATTTATATTATGTAGCTATTACGAGAGCACAGCATAAGTTAATAGTATATAATCAATAAGATATAGATATAGAAAAGAGATTAAGTTAACTATAGGAGTAGTTAGGCTTAATCTCTTTATTTATTTTTCTTGAATGGGAGAGGTGAATGATGAGATGGAGTCACGAAGACGAGGATGTTTTATTACAAAGTGAATAGTGGGATTAGTACTTTTTGAGATGATGGTGTAGTTATTGATAAGATTAATTATAGTGATATTATTAAATGTTTTATGATGGGATAATGATACATGGTAGTTTTTATTTTGATCTTGATATTTGATAGTAGAATTTAAGTGATCTAGATATTCTTTTTTAGTGTATGTGATGGGAGTTGGGTAGAAGATATTTTCTAGTGATAGGTGAAGGTTGTCAGTACTAGTATTATTTATTTCATAGATATTATCAGTGATAGAGTTATTTTCTAGTATTTTTTTAGTATGTGATATTTCTTCATGATAGTAAGAGATTATTTTAGCTTGATCATGAACTGGGACTTTGTTTCTTTTTAATATTTTTCTTAGAAGAGATTCACTTATTGTGAAGAGGGGAAGACTTGAGTAAGTTCTTACTCTTTCAGTATTTATATTGGTACTAGAAGATAAGAATGATTTATAAGCAATATTAGATTCTTCACGATAGATATCCATTAGGGGACTGGCTTTTTTTAGAAGAATATTAGATTTTTCTTGATAGAAAGTTAGTTCTTTTTTGTTAGTAGTTAGATAATATTTACCTAGATGATGATTATTAGTAAGAGATTCTCCAGTAAGGGCACATACTCCAGAGACATAGTTTAGGTGATTATAAATATTATTTTTATTATCTTTGAAATAGTATGGGGATACTTGATTAGTCATATAGATAGGGATCCAGCTTAAGAGACCTAGCATCATTTCATTAAAGGGGCGATTTAGATTATGAATGATATTTAGATGAAGGCCTTTTTTTAGACACATAGCAATAGCAAACATCCATTTTTTACCGAATTCTATATCTTTAGCCATATCTTCCATAGGCATATCACTACACATAAAGATATCAGAATTATTTTTAGATAGGACTGTAGCTTTAAAGAAATCTAGTTCTCCTTGCTTCATTTCTTCAAGACCATAATAGTGCCTTGTTTTAGCATGATAGAGGGGAATGTTGGGTACTTTTAATTCATCAAATTTAATATCTTTGATATAGTCAGATAGATTAAAGTTATCTAGATTATTTAGAAATGTACTGATATAGTTAATGTTTTCTTTTTGATAGAATGAATCATTAGTTAAATAATCATAGATTACTTCAGAGATATTTTTTTTATTTATAGAGATAGATTTATCTAAGAGAGAAGAGATTAGTTGGATACTATTTGGGGTATTATATTTAGAATTTATATAGTTAGATACTTTTAGAGAGAATGATTTTGGATCAGAGGGTTTTGATTTACCATAACGAATACGAGATATGTGAGAGGGATCAAAAATAATATATTTAGCCATATCATTTGTATTTATATTTAGAGTAATGATAAGATTATTGAGATTAGTACTTAGATTTTCATAATTAAAATTATTATTAAGAGAAGTAGTTAATTCTTTTAGGATAGTATCTTCGGTTAGAGGAGTATTACTTTTTTTAGAGAGAATGCTTAATGATTTAGCAAGAGAATTAATGTGAGGGCTATTTATACTAGGGGCTCTTTTACCACTACGATATCTACTTATAACGGACTCTGATATATTAGAGAGTATAGATAGTTCTTTTGAAGTAGAATTAGTTTCTTTTAAATATTTATTTAATATATCTTTAAATTGCATAATTATCACCTAATGGTATTATACTATAAAAAATGAGAGTTGTCAGTTAAAACATTGCTTTAGATGGCAAGAATATTTATTTATATTGATAAGTAGATTATACTATAGATAGTAATGGTAAAGGAGAGTTATGATGGAAGATAAGAATAAGAAGAAAATAGATAATAAGAAGAATGATGAGATAGTTGTGAATTTTAAGTTAGATAAGAAGAAACTATTATATATTTTGGGGGGAATAGGAGTAGTTTTAATTATAGTAGTGGGAGTACTACTAGGAGTAAATGGGGGAGATAAGGTGAAGATAGTTAAGAGTGAAGTACAAGAAATTACTTTAGAAGATTATTCAACGGAAGTATTTTCAATGAAGATACCTAAAGGCTGGACAGTACAGTCAGGTGGTCAGGGTATATACTATGCTATTAGAGTAACTGATCCAAAGAATGAGAATAATCAAGTATTTTTAATGTTAAAGATACAGCCAATATTAAAAAGTCAGTCTGCTAAGAAGGCTTGGCAAGATTATGCGATACTAGCTGGAGGTGCTCAATATAATCTATTTAGTAAAGCTCCAGTATTAGAAAGTGCTACTACAGAGGGATTTTTCCAAGTATTTGGAAATGTAACAAGTTATATAAATAGTGTTGAACCTACTTTAGCTAGCTTTAAGTATCCAACATTTAATAATTTTACTAAATTAGAAGAAAGTGAATCACAAGTATCACTTAAGAGTGTGGCAATGGATAGTAAAGTTCTTAGAGCAACATTTACTGGAAGTAAGGGAGAAGCTGGAGAAGGAATGTTTTTGGCAACAGTAGTTAATTTTGGTAATTCTTATCAAATGGGTGTTGATATGGGTTATTATATGATATATGATATTACAGCAATTACTTCAAAGAAAGATGAATTTATTAATTATCAAGATATATTAATGAAGTGTGTTAATTCAATAGAATTTACTGATAGTTATGTTAAGAAGACAATAGATGATAGTAATGCACAAACACAACAGTCTTTACAAATTAATGCACAAGTGCAAGCAGCTTTTGATTCATATATGAGTGCTTGGAATAATAGAAGTAAGACATATGATATTATGAGTCAAAAACAAAGTGATGCTACACTAGGATATGAAAGAGTATATGATACAGATACTGGAGAGATATATAAAGCATATAATGGATTTACTGATGATTATAGTGGTAATAGATATAAGAGTGTAACTGATGATATGTATACTAAGAGTACTAGTGGATATATTGAAAAAATAGGTGGATAGTAATGAAGAAGAAAATTATATATATAGTTGGAGGGATACTATTAACGGTACTAGTAATAGTAGGAATAATATTATTAGTTAATAGAGGTGGTAATGGTATTAATCTAAGTAAGTATCCAGATACATTACTAGGAGAAGTATTAAAAAATAAGAATATTAAGATGGAAGATAATCCATATAAGAAGTTTATGGGAGGAGAGATACTAAGTAAGGATACTTGGTTTAATGAATATACTTTTATTACAGGTAATAAAGCTTATATCTTTGATCCTGATAAATTAAAGAATGGATTAGTTAGTTATAAATTAGTATATACTATTCCTAGTAATATAAAGATAGTTAATATAGGAATACCATATGGGGCTGATATATATTTTTATAGTGATGATGATCATAAGTATAGAGTAAGAGATACTAATATAGATAATGATATTAAAGATGAATATAGTATGTTTGATAAGGCTACTTATGGAGAATTTGGAGATTATTCTTTTAATAAAGAGAATTATACTGTAAGTAGATATAAACAAAAGATAGATTATGATATTATATGTAATATGTTTTATGTTAAAGATAATATTTTATATGAATTAGTAGAAGAATATTATCATTATCAAGAGAAGAGGTGGGTACCTTTTAAGATAGAAAAAGTAGAGGGTAACTATGAGGGAGAAAAGATATTAGATATATATAATGATAGAATTATTAGAACTGATAAGGGATTCTATGAGATAGTTAAATATTATGATAAGGATGGTAATGTTAAGACTACTACTTTAAAGATGGAGTTACCTAGTAAGTATTATGATGAAGTATTAACTTTTACATATGAATATGTTATTTTAAATGATTATACTTTAGTACCTATAAATGATATAGTTACTAAGAGAGGGAAAGAATATAAGTATAATTATTATGTAGATAAATTTGAAGAGACATTAGAAGAATTTGTAGAATAAATTAATTTCCTCAAGAGAGATAGTGTATGCTATCTTTTTTACTTTTATGTGTTAAAGAATATTTTAGACATATATTATTGTTGACTTAGTAAAGGCTATTAGCTATAATATATGGTACTTGGAGATGATATTATGAATGAAGAAATCTTAAAGAAAGAGATGGAAATTAATCATTTATCTATAAATTATAAAAGAGTACAAAGAAGACTTGATGATAAAAAGATTAAAAATAGAAAGAGAATAATTGTTGATACGTTATTTTTAACTACATCAATAGTATTATATACAGTACTTAGACCAATTTCTTTTGCAGGAGGGTTAACTGCTTTAGGAGTTAGTCAATTGGCTTTTAACTTAATTTCTTATAAAAAATTTGGTTCAAGAATTAAAGAATATGGTAAAAGAGTAAGATTAAATGAAAAATTAGTACAAATGGAAAAAGAAATGCCTTTATTAAATAAAGAATTAAATGATATGAAAGAGAAGAGCTTAGAATATAAAGAAAATGTTTGTTATAAGAAAGAAACTCAGAAATTATCAGTAATAAATAATAATAATAATAAAGTTAAAGTAAGAAGATTAGTTAAAGATAATAATAAGAATAGTTAGAAATGTGTTTGACATGGCTAATACTAAGTGATATAATGGTGTTAATTTAATGAGAAAAGCGATGATGGGCTTGGAAACCTAGTAGCTATATAGATTGAGAGATTCTTAGGAATAAATAAAGTGGAACCGCGGTTAGAGATAATCGTCTTTATATGGTAAGGATCTTTTTATTTATCTTTCGGGGGGATATGATGATAAATAATTATTTGTTTTTGTTTATGTATGATATAGGACTTAGTCTTGGTAAATTGATAGATTTAGATGAAGAATTTTATCAGGATATAGTTAACTTTTTATTAGGATTTGATCATAGTGAAGAGAATGATGTGATTAATAAAATGTTGTGTATTGATAGAGAATTAAATGATGGAGATAAGATTATTTTTCCAGTGCCAAGTGATTCTAATGAATTGGCTGATTATATGAATAGTGTAATATATAATGGTAAGAAGTTATCTAGAGTATTTGATCAGGTTGGATTTGAAGATACACAAAAGATAGCTAAATTGACGGAAGAATTTATTAGTTATTTATATATATTAGCTGATATGAATAGAAAGAGAATACGTAGTTAGAAAGGATGATTAAAATGAAAGAAAATAGTATGCAAGATATGGTTAATTATTGTAAGCAATATGGATTTATATTTCAAGGTAGTGAAATATATGGAGGATTAGCTAATACATGGGATTTTGGGCCAGTAGGAGTTGAACTTAAAAAGAATATTAAAAATGCTTGGATGAAAAGATTTGTTCAAGAAGATGTTAATAATGTAGGACTTGATTCAGCTATTTTAATGAATCCTAAGACATGGGAAGCTTCAGGACATATTAGTACTTTTAGTGATCCATTAATTGATTGTAAACATTGTAAAACTAGATATAGAGCTGATAAGTTAGTAGAAGATGATGGTTGCGAGACAGCTGGTGCTATGAATGATGAAGAATTAATTAAATATATATATGATCATAAGATAGTTTGTCCTAAATGTGGAAAATTAGATTATACTGATATTAGAAAATTTAATTTAATGTTTAAAACGTTTCAAGGAGTTACTGAAGATAATAAAAGTACAGTATATTTAAGACCAGAAACTGCTCAAGGAATATTTGTAGATTTTCTTAATGTACAAAGAAGTATGCGTTTAAAAGTTCCTTTTGGAATAGGTCAAGTGGGAAAAAGTTTTAGAAATGAAATAACTCCAGGTAATTTTATATTTAGAGTTAGAGAATTTGAACAAATGGAATTAGAATTCTTTTGTAAACCCGGTACTGAACTTGATTGGTTTAAATATTATAAAGATGCTTGTAAAAATTTCTTATTAGATTTAGGAATAAAAGAAGAAGATTTAAGACTTAGAGATCATGATCCTGAAGAATTGTGTTTTTATAGTAATGCTACTACGGATATAGAATATAAATTTCCATTTGGATGGGGAGAATTATGGGGTATTGCTAGTAGAACTGATTACGACTTAAAACAACACCAAGAATATAGTGGAGTTAGCCAATTATATTTAGATCCTGAAACTAATGAAAAATATATACCTTATGTAATAGAACCATCTTTAGGAGTAGAAAGACTATTTTTAACTATTTTATGTAATGGATATAAAAAAGAAGAATTAGAGAATGGTGATATAAGGGAAGTAATGAAATTGCATCCTTATTTAGCTCCTTATAAATGTGCAGTATTACCATTAGTTAAAAAATATCATAGTGATAAAGCTATGGAAGTATATAGAAGTCTTTCTAAGAAATTTATGACAAGCTATGATGAAGCAGGATCTATAGGAAAAAGATATCGTAGACAAGATGCTATAGGTACACCATTTGCTATTACTATAGATGATAATACTATAAATGAAGGAATGGTTACTATAAGAGATAGAGATACTATGGAACAAGTAACTATTAAATTAGAAGAAATAGAAAAATATATAGAAGAAAGAATAAAGTTTTAATATCTGTAAAGAGAATAAATATTATTCTTTTTTCTTGTTTTATAAAGTTATTTATAATATAATATTCTTAGTAAAGGAGAATAATTATGGATAGTGAAAAGTCTTTTAAAAATAAAAATCTTTTAGTAATAGTTTTTGAAATAATAGTAATTATATTAGGAGTAGGAGGAATTACATTTGCTACTAGTAAATTACTTAATGATAAAACACAAACGGAAGTTAAAGCTGGAGAATATAATATAGATTATGTTGGAGATAAGGAAATATCTTTTAAAGAAATAGAACCAATGGATGATAAGTTAGTTAATATAGATACTAAAGATAATGTAATTAGAATAGAGTTTTCATTGAGAGGAGTATCTACTAATAAAGATGATAAGTTGATATATGATATAATGCTTAATGAAATGAATATAGATTGTAGTTTACTTAATGAATATACAAAATGGAATTTATATAAGAATGGTAAATTATTATCTAATGGTAGTTTATCTCCTAGTTTTGATGGGAATGTATTAGGAGATAATATGAGACTTACTAATATACAAGAAGATTTACCTAAATATAATAAAGATTATGATAAATATGTTTTAATTTTTTGGATAAGTGAAAGTTGTGATAATTTACTTACTTGTGAAAAGATAGATCAAAGTAGTATAGCTAATAGTAAGATGAGTATGAAAGTATTTGTAGCTTTATATGGAGGAGCTAAGAAGAAGTTTGAGAGAGTTCCTAATTATGATAATACTTGTGCTAATAAACCAATACTTTATAATAATATGATAGCAGTTAATTATAAAGGTGGAGATTGGTATGTTGCTGATAAAGATAATAAGGATAAGAATAATTTATGGTATAGTTATAGTGATAAGAAGTGGGCTAATGCTGTAGTTGTTAAGAATAATAAATATAATAATACTGGTATGTTAGTAGATAAGAATGATATACTGGGATATTATGTATGGGTACCAAGATACAAATATAAGACTTGGAATGTAGAAGATAGTGTTAATGATACATATAAGGCTTATGATGAAGGAATAGATATTATATTTGAGAATGGTGTTAATAAAGTTAATGTAGATAGTTATAAGAATGATCAATATATTACTCATCCAGCTTTTGGAGATAATTTAACTGGTTTTTGGATTAGTAAGTATGAAATTAGTAAGAATGATGATGGATATGTAAGTAAGAGTGATATAGAGAGTTATCGTAATGATACATTAGATAATTATAAGAATATAATTAATAATTTAACTAATGATTATGCTTTAGGTGATAAAGCTAGTAGTATGATAGTTAATAATTTAGAATGGGGATCAGTATTATATTTATCACATAGTAAATATGGTGTATGTGATGGAGATGGATGCTCTAGTATAGGTAATAATGATACTTATAAAGCTGGTAATAATAAACAAGATACTACTACTAGAAATGTATATGGAGTATATGATATGTCTGGTGGAGCTCAAGAATATGTTATTGGTAATTATAAGATAGGTAGTGCTACTTATGAAGTTAAGTTAAGTAATGGAGCAACTTGGTATAATGGTAGTGGGATGTCATATGATAGAGAATATCTACTAAGAGGGGGTATGAATAATGGATTATTCTACTTTGGTGATCTTGGATTTAGTTTAATTGATATGAGTACTAGAAGTGTTATTAAAAATAAATAAAAGAAAATTAAAATATATACAAAATATATAGAATTAATTTTCTTTTTTCTTGTTATAAGAAAAAAGAATGGCAAATGTAGTACTTGTTAATGAAGGTTTAAGAAGTAAGTAATACAACTGGTGTAACAGTAAATGAAGATGATATATTAGCATACTATGTATGGATACCAAGATACAAATATAAAATGTGGTCAGTAGATAATGAAAGCAAAACTGGTCAAGAACAAGAAATACAAATAGTTTTTGAAAATAAAAATGATATATCTTATGTTCCAAATGTAGATTCTGTTATTAGCTGTGCTAGTTTAGAAAGTCCTACTGAAGATAATTATCCTGTTATGGCGCTCCATATAGTGTTACTGCTGAGTGCGGTAGTGATAGTGTTAGCTACGGTGGTGTTACTTTTCGTTCATTCATATCATATGTTGGTTGATTTTGTGATAAGGAAATTGAGTTAATATTGATAGAGATGATGAGTAGGTAGAGGGAGTTTATCTATGATTTAATTTGATAAAGATAAAGAGAAAGATTTAAGATTTATAGTGATAGGGATAGATCTTGATAGGGAATGGTTATTTCAGAGTAGCCATAATAATAGGGAGCTATTTGATAATAATCAAAGTATATTTTTAGTCCAGTAGGGGTTAGGTTAAAGTTTTGAAAGTTTTCTTTTGTAGGTGTTGTTCCATTATTTAGCATGTCTATATCTAGATGGGTAGTGAATTTAGGATTATTCTTTAATTTTTCTCTTGATATATTTGATAGGGATGGTAATAGAAGAGGATTAATTTTTAGGAGATCTTCAATAGTTATTATTTTATTAGTAGTGGTATTATAGTTAATGGTTTTAATAGTGTGATAGGGATGAGCTCCTCCGGTAAAGTATTCTAGATAGAAGATATATGATAGATAGTCTTTATAGGTATATTCATCATATAGGATATAGAATGTATAATAGGTGTCTTCTAGATGGGGAGAATATGATAGGTCTTCTTTGAATGAATTTATGCTGGTATTTATTAGTGATAGGATAGATTTGTTTAGTTTTTGATATGGTGTTATGGGATAATATATTTTTATTTTTGTTTTGTTTGATTCATCTATTTTATTTATTTTAGTATAGGTAGGGGAAGAGATGGGAATAGTTTGATGATTGATATTTATTAGGGATATAAGGAAGAAGATTGTTAATGATATGATATAGATATAAATATATATTTTTTTCATGTTATATTTTATGTTTATAATAAAAAAATATAGCTAGTTTTGGTTAGCTATATGGGTAATGCCTGTTCTTATTTTGGTTAGGCTAGTTTGTTTTTCTTCTTCAGTTAGGTTATTCCAAAGTAATTCAAAGATAACTCCTAGTCCTATTAAAGCATCTTCATCACGAAATTTAATAGTAGTTTCGATGGAGTCTTTAATTTTTTCTTCGTTATCATCTTTAAAGTTTTCGATGATATAGTTTCTAATATCAATATTTTCCATTTGATCACCAATTATATTATTTACGTAAAATAGAAAAAAATACTAGTAAAAAGATAGTTTTTGATATATAATTAATTTAGGAGGATGATATCATGGAAACTGGTACAATTATACTTATTGTAATAGTAGGTTTATTAGTTCTTTTAGCATTCTATGTAGTTGGGGTTTATAACAAGTTAGTTAATGCTAGAAATAAAGTTGATAATCAATTTAGTCAAGTAGATATTCAACTTAAGAGAAGAGCTGATTTAATACCTAACTTAGTAGAGACAGTAAAGGGATATGCTAAACATGAAGAGGGTACTTTAACAGCAGTTATTGAAGCTAGAAATAAAGCTGTTAGTGCTACTAGTATTAATGATAAGATTGATGCTAATAATCAATTAACAGGAGCATTAAATAAGTTATTTGCTTTATCTGAGTCATATCCAGAATTAAAAGCTAATCAAAATTTCTTGTCTTTACAAAATGATCTTAAAGATACTGAAGATAAGATTACTTATGCTAGACAATTCTATAATGATTCAGCTATGGGATTTAATAATCTTGTAGAGATGTTCCCATCTAATATTGTAGCTAATATGTTTAAGTTTAAAAAGTTTGAATACTTTAAGATTGATGAAAAAGAAAAAGAGACACCAAAAGTAAAGTTTTAGGGATGCCTAGAAGAATTTAGACTTTTGAAGTCTTTTTCTTTAGAGGTGATGAAGTGACTATAGAGATAGATAATAGGGTATATGAAGTAGAGGTAATTAAGAAGAATAATCGTAATACTTATATAAGGGTAAAGAATGGCAAGATAGTGGTTACTACTAATTATTTGACTAGTAAGAATAGAATTATTAAGCTTATTCAAGATAATGAGAAGAGTATTGTTAAGATGATAGAACATGATGATAAGAAACAAGATAGGAATGATAAGTTTTATTATTTTGGAATGGAATATGATATTATATATGGGTTTAATGAGATAGATATTAGTGATGGAAAGATATATGTTAGTAATAAGAGAGAATTAGATAAGTATATGGATAAGGAGATTAGACGTGTATTTCAGGAGAGGCTTAATTACTACTATGAAATGTTTGAGGAGGATATACCAGTACCTAATTTAAAGATTAGGAAGATGACTAGTAGATGGGGAGTATGTAATATAAGGAATCATAATGTTACTTTGAACTATCAATTAGTTAAGTATCCGATAAGTTGTTTGGATTATGTAATAGTACATGAACTTAGTCATTTTATTCATCCTAATCATTCAAAAGAGTTTTGGTCTTTAGTAGGTAAATATTATCCTAAATATAAGGATATGAGAAAGATATTAAGAGATGGATAATATATTTATAATAAGGAGTGAATTATGAAGAAGAAGATAATGATATTGTTACTTTTATTATTGTGTCCGATATTACGAGTTAGTGCGGATACTATTAATAAGGTAGATATGAAAGTAGATATATTAGATGATGGTACTGCTAATATAGAAGAAGTATGGAATGTTAAAGCTAGTAGTGGCTCTGAATGGTATAAGCAAATGTATAATTTAGGTGATATGGAGCTTACTAATTTTAAGGTTTTAATGGATGGAGAAGAGCTTACTTATAAGAGTTATTGGAATGTAAATGGCTCTATGAGTGAGAAAGCTGGATACTATGGAATTAATTATGTAAGTGAAGGACTTGAATTATGTTTTGGTAAGAGTGATTACAAGACGCATAATTTTACTTTAAGTTATACTTTATCTAATTTTGTATTTAATACTGATGATAGTCAAGTAGTATATTTTACATTACTTCCTAAGAGTTATATTAATAGTTTTACAGTAGAAGTATCTAGTTATTATGAATTTCCTGATACATTAGACGTATGGGGATATGGATACAAGGGATATGCTTATGTAGAAAATGGTAAGATCAAGATGAGTAATGAAGGAAGTTTATCTAATGATTATGTAACTTTATTAGTAAAATTTCCTACTGATACATTTAAGATTAGTCGCACAGCAGATGGATATAATACTTTTGAAGACGTGTATAATAAGGCAGAAGATGGTACTTTTGATTATGATTATACTATAAAGAAAGACTTTAAGTATTATGTTAGATATATATTTAACTTGATTAAATCAATATTTTTAACAATAGTGTTTCCAGTAGGATTATTTGGACTTATTGTAGTAGCTATGTATAATTCAGGATATGGATATATTGGTAATAAGAAGATAGATAAAAAGAATACTCCTATGTTTAGAGATATACCATGTAATAAAGATATATATTATGCTAATGGACTTATAAGTTTAAATACTAATATATTTAAATATAAAGAGAGTAATATTTTAGGAGCTATATTACTTAAATGGATAAGAGAAGATAAGATTGGTTTTAGAAATGAGACTAAAGGAGTATTTAATAAAGAGACTAGTGTTATTGACTTAACAAAGAATCCAACTTTTGATAGTGATACTGAAACTAAATTGTTTGATATGATGTATCAAGCTTCAGGAGATGGAATACTAGAATCTAAGGAACTTGAGAAGTGGTGTAGGAAGCATTATGAGAAGTTTTTAAGTTTATTTACTAGTATTGCAAATGACGAGGTTAATAAATTAAGAACGGAAGGACATATCTATAAGAGAAAAAATAAAGAAGAGTGCAAGAAGAAAAATGTTATGGATGATAAATTATATGAAGATACTAGTAGATTATATGGTCTTAAGTTATATTTAGATGAATTTTCTAGAATGGATACTAAAGAAGTAATGGAAGTTAAGTTATGGGATGAATACTTAATGTTTGCTTATTTATTTGGTATAGCTGATAAAGTTGCTAAGCAATTTAAGAATTTATATCCAGAAATTATTCAAGAGATGGAAACTGCTAATATAGATTATAATACTTTAGTATTTGTTAATAATATATCTACAAGTAGTGTGCATGCTGCTACTAGTGCTAGAAGTGCTGCTGAGAGTTATTCTTCTGGTGGTGGAGGATTCTCTTCTGGTGGCGGAGGCGGAGGCTCATTTGGCGGTGGAGGCTCAATGGGTGGCCGTTAGGCATTTATGTAGAGATATTTAGTTTGATAAGTAAAGTGAGTGCTTGTTTTAGGTACTTGCTTTTTTCTTTTTAGATGAATGTTTTGTGAGAGAGATAGAAGATTGTGGATGAATAGTGGTAGAAGAAATTTTGTAAAAATACAAACAAATGTATGAAAAATATATTGACTAACAATTGTTTATATGATATATTGATATTGCTTAGGTAATTTGTGGGTTATTTGATAATTTGGGTAGATGATGAGGTAATTTATAGTTTATTTTTCAATACTTAAATGTTATAATATAGACAAGAAGAGGGATAGTATGATAATAACGTCAGTTAATAATGAGAGAATTAAAAATTTAGTTAGATTAAAGGATAAGAAATATCGTGATAAGACAGGACTTTTCTTTATAGAGGGGTTGGATATAATAGAAGAAGCTTATAAGGCAGGGGTACTTAAAGAGTTATATGTACTTGAAGGATATGATAGTCCTTATGAAGATATAGCTACGGTTAATGTAACATATGAAGTAATGAAGAAGATTAGTGATATGGAAAGTGTTAGTGAATATTATGGAGTATGTGAGAAGAAACAAGAAATGGAATTAGGCAAGAGATTAATACTATTAGATGGAATACAGGATCCAGGTAATTTAGGAACGATAATTAGATCGGCAGTGGCATTTAATTTTGATACGGTAGTACTTAGTAGAAATTGCGTGGATATGTATAATAGTAAGGTACTTAGAAGTACTAAGGGAATGATATTTAATAAGAATGTAATTGTTAGGGATCTAGGGACATTTATTGATAGTATTAGTGAATATACAATATATGGAACTGATGTTACTTGTGGAGAAGATATTAGGGATATAGATATACCTTCATATGTAGCTATTGTTATTGGAAATGAAGGTAAGGGTATAAGTAAAATGATACATGATAAGTGTGATAAGTTTATTTATATTGATATGAATGATAAGTGCGAGAGTCTTAATGCAGGAGTAGCTAGTTCAATTATTATGTATGAGGTGAATAAGAAATGAAGTATGTTTTGATAGGCAAGTTAGTTAATACACATGGATTAAAGGGAGAAGTAAGAATATTATCTGATTTTAAATATAAGGATAGAGTGTTTAAACCTGGTATGAAGATATATATAGGAAAAGATAAGGTATGTGAAGAGATTGTTAGTTATAGGCATCATAAAATATTTGAAATGATTATGATGAAGGGCTACGATGATATAGATCAGGTACTTAAATATAAAGGAGAATATGTCTTTGTTAATAAGAGTGATATAGAGTTGAATTCTGGAGAATATTTAGATGAAGACATTATTGGACTTAAGGTAATAGCTGACGGTATAGAGAGAGGTACTGTTAGAAGAATAGAGAAACATAATAAAAATGAGATATTAGTAATAAAAAATAATGTAAAAAACTATCTAATTCCTTATAATTTTGATATAATAGAAAATGTAGATTTAGAAAAAAAAGAAATGATTGTTAAAAATATTTTAGGATTATTTGAGTAGGTGGTTTAGATGAAGATAGATATCTTGTCATTATTTCCGGAAATGTTTGATGGCTTTTTAGAATCTTCAATTATTAAGAGAGCTAGAGAACAGGGCTATGTTGATATAAAGATACATAATTTTAGAGATTATTCATTAGATAAACATGGTAGAGTAGATGATTATCCTTATGGTGGTGGAGCAGGAATGGTTTTAATGTGTGAGCCAATATTTAGATGTCTTGACGAGATTAAGACTCCTGAATCATTTGTTATTATGACGAGTCCTGCAGGGCATACTTTTAAACAAGAAATGGCTGTAGATTTATCAAAGAAAAAACATTTGATTATCTTATGTGGACACTATGAAGGATTTGATGAGAGAATTAAGAGTATTGTTGATATGGAAGTGTCAATAGGTGATTATGTACTTACTGGAGGAGAGTTACCATCAATGGTTATGTGTGACGCAATTACAAGACTTATTCCAGGAGTTATATCAGCGGAATCTTTAGAAGTAGAAAGCTTTAATGATGGACTTATGGATTATCCTAATTATACGAGACCAGAAGAATTTAGAGGAATGAGAGTACCAGAAGTGTTATTATCTGGACATCATAAAAATATAGAAAAGTATAGAGAAGAAGAAAGAATAAAAAGGACTAAAGAAATAAGAAAAGATTTGACTGGTGATAGTAATGAATAATAAGAGTTATTATATAGCAAAGAATAAAAAGAAAAAAGAAATAGTTTCTTTTGAGTTAGAAAAATTAGATGGATATCAAGTTAAGCCTAAGACTAAAAAAAATGATTCAATAGAAGTAAGTAAAATTATATTTGTTAATAGAGAGTTTAGTGAAAAGATTATTAGAAAAAAGATTGATAAGAAAATTAGTGCTCTACTAGAAGAACTTAAGGGTATTGATGAAGATGATAGTGGAAACAATGAGGGTGCTATTAGAAAAAGCTTGATGGATGCAGAAAAGTTAAGATTACAAATAATTAATACTTATGTAAAATATTTGGGACATACATATGAAGGATTAACTTTAAAGAAATTACAAATAATTATTGAACAGCTTAGATATAAGTTATACTATATTGAGATGATAAAAAGAGAAATATATATGAATCAAATGGGATATGGTAAAGAAAAAGAAGGCCGTCGTGGAAGATAGCCTTTTTTATTAAATAGTTAAAGTTAATTATTATTCGACATATTTTTTGTGTTGCTACTGATATAGTATTATTGGTGATAGAGATGAAGAAGAAAATATTAAGTTTATTGATACCAATAATTAGTGCTGTTATATGTGGATATGTGATGGGAAAGTTTGTTTATAATAATTATCAAAATGATATTACAGGAGATTTAAGATCTTCAAAGATATATTTAGTAGAGAATGGAACATATGATAGTTATGAAAAGATGAGAGAAGAAAATAATCAAAATAATTATGTATATTATGTAGATGATGATGGGTATAAGACTGTAGTGGGAATTACTAGGGATTATGATAATGTTGAAAAGATTAAAAAGATATATAGTGATAATTTATATGTTGATGAATATTATATACCTAGAGAATATATGGATAGTAAACAAGAAGAATATGATAAGGAATTAAATGATACTGAAGATGTTTATGAGATAAAGGAAGTTGTGGATAATATATTAAATTTATATAGAAAAGAGGATAGTATTAAGCTTATTTCTATTAATTAATAATTTTATTAAAAGTGGATAAATGATAGAAAAATAAATATAATTATATAGGGGGATTTTAAAATATTGGAGATTATAGTTTATAATATTTTAGGGGGAAAGAAGGAGAAAAGTAGTTTTACAATACATAATTAAATGTATTGGGCTTTTTTTTTGATCTTATATATGATAAAATTATATATGTTGGAAGGTGATATGATGATATATTTAGATTATTCGGCAACAACTCCGGTTGATAAGAGGGTGTTAGATACATTTAATAAAGTATGTTTAGAGTATCCTGGTAATACTAATTCTTTACATAGTTTAGGAGTTAAGTCACATGAATTATCTGATTATGCTACTGAAGAGATAGCTAAAATGCTTCATGTTAAGAAGAGTGAGATTATATATACTTCAGGGGCTAGTGAGTCAAATAATACGGTTATAAAGGGAGTATGTGAGAGATATAAGAATCGTGGTAAACATATTATTACTACTTTTCTAGAGCATTCTTCAATAATAGCACCACTTAATTATTTAACTAGTCAAGGATTTGAAGTTGATTTTGTTAAAATAGATGATAATGGACTTGTTGATTTAGAAGTCTTAAAGAGACTTATGAGAGATGATACGATACTAGTTAGTGTTTGTGCTGTTGATAGTGAGCTTGGTCTTAAACAGCCTATTAAGGAAATTAGTGAAATAGTAAGAAAGTATCCTAAGTGTTATTTTCATGTAGATTGTACGCAAGCTTTAGGAAAGATTAATATTGATTTATCTGGTGTTGATTTTGCTAGTTTTTCAGGGCATAAGATATTTGGCCTTAAAGGAATAGGACTGTTGTATAAGAAAGAAAATATAGTGATAGAGCCACTTATTCATGGTGGAAAAAGTACTACAATATATCGTAGTGGTACGCCTGCTTTACCATTAATGGTATCAATGATGAAAGCTATGCAATTAATTATACCTAATATAGATAAAAATTATAAATATATAGAAGAATTAAATAAGAAGATATGTGATAGATTAAGAGAATATCCTTTGGTACATATTAATAGTACGGATAAGAGTATTCCTCATACGATTAATTTTAGTTTGAGAAAGATTAAGTCAGAGACTTTTGTGCATGCATTAGATGAACATGAAGTATATATATCTACGAAGAGTGCTTGTTCAAGTGCTGATAGTATGTCTAATGCAGTATATGCAGTTACTAAAGATAAAGATATAGCTAATCATAGTTTAAGAATTAGTATTTCTTATATGACTACGATGGATGAAATAGATAGATTCTTTCAAATATTTGATGAATGTTATAAGAAATTAGATATGTAGGTGATGATATGAAGATTATAAAGATAGGGGCTATGTGGTGTCCTGGATGCTTAGTGATGAAGAAAGTATGGAAAAATATTTTGAGTGATTATCCTGAACTAAATATAATAGAATTAGATTATGATATGGATGGTCAAGAAGTAGAAAAATATAATCCAGGAAAAGTATTACCAGTAGTTATATTTATGGATGATAATGATCAAGAATTAGAGAGAGTTATTGGAGAAGTAAAAGAAGAACTACTTAGAAAGAAGATTAGCGAGTATGATAAGTAGATTAAAGAAGTGTTTGTTGATATTCTTAATGTTTATAGTATCATTACCAGTAGTGTTTGCGGATACGGATAATAGTAAGAAGGATAATTTAGTTAATATATATTTATTTTATTCAGATACTTGTCCACATTGTGCTGAAGAAGAAAAGCTTCTTGATGAGTTAGAAGATAAATATAAGAATATTAAGATATATAGATATGAGATAGGTAATCAAGAGAATTCTATATTGTTAGATGAAGTGGCAGGGTTATTTGATACTATGGTTACTGGTGTACCTTTTACGGTTATTGGAGGAAAGGTATATAAGGGATTTAGTTATGAGAACTCTAAGGCTAAGTTTATGGGAACAATTGAATATTATTCAGAATATGGATATAAGGATATAGTTGGTGAATATATAGGAGGAGTAGAACTTCCTAGTTATCCATTACCGGAAGAGACTCCTGATATAGGAGAATATCTTGAAGACTATAATAATTATAAGATAGAGGTACCATTATTTGGAGTGGTAGAAACTAAGAATTTAACTTTACCAGTTATTGCTATTTTGATAGGACTTGTTGATGGATTTAATCCTTGTGCTATGTGGGTACTATTATTTTTAATTAGTATGCTTATTGGAATGAAGGATAAGAGAAAGATGATTGTTTTGGGAACGGCTTTCTTGGTAACTTCAGCATTTATCTATTTGCTATTTATGGTGGCATGGTTAAATGTAGCTACTTTGCTTTTATCGGTTAATTATGTGAGAATTGGTATAGGTGCTGTAGCTATTATTGGAGCAGTATTCAATTTATTTGGATATTTTCGTCATAGAAAAGAGACAGGATGCAATGTAGTAAATGATAAGAAGAGGAATAAAATATTTGATAGAATTAAAAAGTTTACTCATGAAGAGAATTTCTTTTTAGCATTAGTAGGAGTTATGGCATTAGCTATATCAGTTAATATAGTAGAGTTGGCTTGTTCAGCAGGACTTCCGGTTATGTTTACACAGATACTATCAATGAATAATTTAACAGTAGTACAAGAAGTTATGTATATAGCTTTATATATGCTTTTCTTCTTGATTGATGATTTAATTGTATTTATTGTTGCTGTTAAGACGATGGAAGTTACAGGAGTTTCTACTAAGTATGGAAAGCTTAGCAAGTTAATCGGAGGCGTTTTATTGTTATTGATAGGAATATTAATGATATTTAAGCCTGAATGGTTAATGTTTAATTTTTAGAGATAAGTAAGCTATTTACTTATTTTTTTCTTTATATTTTGATAAATTGTGATATAATAGGGCTTGTAAATGTTATATTGAGGTTGTTTTTATGACATTTCTTAACGTATAGATATAATATGTCAGTTGGATGGGGATTATTATGTTATATTCGAAATGATGATTAATAGGAAATAATTGTAGAAATATAGAATGAATTTTGATATAATGTAATTTGTAAGATGATTTGTAGTATAGGGGGAGCAGTATGAAAAAAGAAGATTTAATTAAATTAGAAGAAAAGCTTAGTGAATTATCTTTAAAAGAAGAAAGATTAAGAAATTTATATTTGAGAAAAATATCTTTAGGGGAAGTGTATGGCCCAATGGTTGGATATGCTAGTATAGATAAGCCATGGTTAAAGAGTTATAATGAAAATAATATTGGAAAAGAAAGATATAATAGTAGTGCATATGAATATATGAAAAGAAATAATAGTGATAATTTATTATCTACTTCTATTAGTTATATGAATGAATCTTTATCGTATGATAAAATGCTTGAAAATATAGATATTGTTACTAAATCATTACTTGGTATGAAAATTAAAAAGGGTGATGTGGTTACATTGGTAATGGCTAATATTCCTGAAAATATATATTTGTTTTATGCATTAAATCGTATTGGAGCTATTGCTAATATGGTTGATCCTAGATTAAAAGAAGATGAAATAATAGAAATACTTAAAGATACTAAATCTAATAAGTTAATATCAATTGACACTTTTTTGAATTCTAAAAAAATAGATACTGTTAAGAAGAGTGTAAAACTAGATAACATTGTTTTATTAAATCCTCTAGAATCTTTACATAAACATAAATTGTTGAAATTCTTTGTTAATTTAAAACAAAGAATGAAAATTAATTATAAAAAATATGATATACTTTCATGGAAAAAGTTTATTGAAAATGGAAAAGATATTGAATTAAATGGATTACCTATATTAGATGAAGAAGATGCTGCAGTGATGGTAAGAACAGGTGGTACAACAGGAAAGCCTAAGACGGTTGTATTGTCTAATAAAAATTTAAATGAAATGGCCAATCAACATGCACTTGGAGAATATAACTTTGAGAAAGGTGATATCTTTCTTGACTTTCTTCCGCCATTTATCGCATATGGAATATGTGCTGCTATGCATATGCCATTAGTGTTGGGATTGAATCTTCGATTAATACCTAAATTTGATGCTAAAATATTTCCTAAACTTATGGTTAAATATCATCCAAATGTAGTTTTTGGTGGCCCAATATTATATGAAAAAATGATGATGGATAAAAAGACGAAAAATATAGATTTATCTAGTTTAAAAGTACCTGTATCAGGTGGAGATACAATGAATATTGAGTTAGAACAAAAGATTAATGATTATTTTCATAATAATAATTGCAATCATCATGTTGGACAAGGATATGGTATGACAGAAGTATCATCATCTGCGTGTTATTCAAAGGAAAAAGCGTATTGTGAAGGAAGTGTAGGTATTCCGTTAATTAATAATAGTATTGCTATCTTTGATATTGATACAATGGAAGAAAAACAATATGGTGAAGAAGGGGAAATTTGTATTAAAACCGATACTACTATGAAGGGTTACTTGAATAATGAAATTGAATATCAAAAAGTGATTAAGATTCATGCTGATGATACAACTTGGGTTCATACTGGTGATATCGGTAAGATGAATTCATCGGGAAATCTATTTGTAGTTGGAAGAATTAAAAGAATTATAGTATCAGATGGATCAAAAATATTTCCTACTGAAATAGAAAATATAATTAGTAGACATGCGGAAGTGTTATCATGTACTGTTGTAGGAGCTAAACATAAAGCTTATAGAAGTGTTCCTGTTGCTCACATAGTTTTAAAAGAAAAAAATGTCGATTTAGATGAACTAGTTTCAAAAATTAATGCGGAAATTAAAGAAAAATTACCAAATTATTATTTGCCATATACTTATGTTTTTAGAAGTGAAATTCCATTAACTTCAATAGATAAGGTTGATTATAAGACATTAGAAAATGAAACTTACTCATTTAAAGATAAAATTATTGATGAAACAAAAAAGAATAATATAAAGAAAAGAATAAGAAGGAGAGATTGATATGGAAAGTGTCATTGTTGCTATTTGTTGTTTTGTATTTTTAATTATAATTACGATTGTGTTTTTTACTAAACCGAAAATGAATAAGTTGGAAAATAAAACTTTTTCGTGGTTATTAGTTTTGAATATAATTGGATTATTATTACAGGTATTAAGTTATGTTTTGGTTAACAAATATGATAATTTTCAAAATACTATTTATTATATTGCAATTATAAGAATGATATTTTGTTATTATATATTATGGGAATTGTTTTTTGTATATTATATAACTATTATTTCATTTTTATTGAATGAAAAAGATAATAGATTAAAAAATACTAAGAAAATTACAATATTTTTTGTTATAGGTATATTTATAGCTGTTCAAACATTGATATTACCAATTAATATAACTAAAGTTAATAACTTATACTATCCAACAGGTCCAGCAATGATGTTTTTGGCTATTGGTGTACTTTATGGAATTATAATTATCTTTTATTGTCTTGTTAAAAATTTTAAACATATTATAAATATTAAATATTTACCATTATTATTTTATATAATTTTTGGTTCAATTTCTATAATTTGGCAAATGTCTAATCCAGGATTGTTATTAATTACACCAATAGAATCTTTGGTATTATTCCTAATGTATTTTACAATAGAGAATCCTGATATGAAATTACTTAAAGAGGTGCATGAGGCTAAAGAAATAAGTGATAATGCTAATGAAGAAAAGACACTATTTTTATATAATATGACTCAAGAGATTAGGGCTACTACTAAGAATA
>OKXB01000349.1_pt1 | contig 58889 bp, 50 predicted proteins | sample 1601731 | NCBI WGS metagenome assembly OKXB01 (sample SAMN04414077, study PRJEB24778) | human gut metagenome | material: faecal | host: Homo sapiens
CTTGCATGTGTTAGGCACGCCGCCAGCGTTCGTCCTGAGCCAGGATCAAACTCTCCAATATACTTTATTGAAGAACCGATTGGCTCTTAATTATTTAATCCAGAATTTTGTTTGTTTGGCTCATTTGCTTTCTGCTTCCGCTTCCAGCAAACTCGCCCGCACATTCGCTTTTTTCTTGGTTCTTGTTCAGTTTTCAAGGTGCTGCCGTTTTCCGGCGACTTGTATAGTTTATTACACTTTCAAGGGTTTGTCAAGTGCTTTTTTACCTTTTTTCGAAAAGTTTTTTCTTTGCTTTTCTTTCAAGCCGCTTCCTTCAAACAGCTTAGTTATAATAACATCTTAACATCCTCTTGTCAACTACTTTTTCTGATATTTTTATAAATCTTTTAATTCTATTGTTTTGGCTGCACCTTTTTCATACATAAACAAGTAATACTTTCTTGTTTTTTCGTAAGTAAACGGCGAAATGTCAAAATATTCTATGGCATATTTTTTCTGAATCTGCCGCCATGTTGCAAAATTATAATCAGGAAGATAACGCTGCACTCTTTCTGCATCACGCCAGAATGCCATGCTTTTTTCATTTAATTCTTCCGAATGCCATTTTAAAAACTCCGGTTTCCAGCCGGGCTGGAACATTAAAACATCAAAACGCAGCAATTCGCAAACATCTGCCAGCTTTTCTGCATAACATTCAGCGGCAAATTCATACAAAAGCCTGCTTGCGCCACGCACATTATGCCCAAGCGGATATTCTCCGCGTTTTTGCCACCACAAAGCAAACTTTTTATAAAAAGCAAAGGCATTCCCTTCTGCTTCCGTTAAATATTTTAACGTATGTACAAATCTTCCGCTGTTATAAGTATGTTCAAAAACATCTTCTAAAACCTTTAAAAACCGTAAAGCGCAATAGGGCATGTATTTAGTCGACAGTATTTCATAAGGCGGCTCATCCATATACCGCAGCTCATGCTCAAGGCGCTGCTTTTCTATTACCGTACCCGGTAGCACCTTTAAAAATCCCAGCTGCAGCATATCCGGCCGCAGTCCATATACATCATTAAAAGATTTCTCAAATTCCGCCATTCCCTCGTACGGCAGCCCGGCAATTAAATCAAGATGAAGATGAATATTCCCGTAGCTCAGCAATCTTTTTACATTGGCTGTAAGTTTCTCCCAATTATCGCGCCTGTTAATGGCTTTAAGAGTTGCTGCATTTGTTGTCTGCACACCTATTTCAAACTGAAAACGCCCTTTGGGAACCGTTTTTAAAAAGTTAAGCACATTTTCCGTCAGCAAATCGGCCTTTATTTCAAAATGAAAAGTTGCATCGGTTTCTGCATCTGCCAAATGCTGCATTATTGGCAGATAATAATTTTCGTCAAGATTATACGTGCGGTCTACAAATTTAACCAAAGCCACGCCTGCGCCAATCATTCTGTCCAAATCAGCATAAACTTTGGCAAGGCTTCTTTTACGCACATTGCGCGATATTCCCGATAAACAGTATGAACAGTTAAATGGGCATCCGCGCGTGCTTTCGTAATAAACTATTTTTTTACCTGCAATAACATCCGTTAAATCAGGATAAGCAAATTCAAGCACATCCAAATCGGCAACCACGGCCGTGCCTCCGCTGCTGATAACGCGTCCATCCTTTTTAAAGGCAACATGTGCAGGCGGCTCGCTATTTTGCTGCAAGGCGTTTATAAGGCTCACAAAAACTTCTTCACCCTCGCCCATTACAATATAATCAATCTGCGGACATTCGTTAAAAATGCGTTCCGGCTCAAACGAAACTTCCGGCCCGCCGGCAATTATTTTAAGCTGCGGCATTACTTTGCGCAAAAGCCTGATAAGGCTGTAAACATAGTTTTTATTCCAGATATGCACCGAAAGCCCTACAACATCAGGCTCTTTCCCGGTTATTTCAGCCAGCACTGCCAACAGCGGCGTCTGAACGGTATCTTCAATAAGTTCCGTTTCAATTCCGTGCGCCTTTGCATATGCCCGAATGCTGCGCAGCCCCAATGCCGTATGTATGTATTTGCTTCCGATTGCCGTTAAAATTATTTTCATGTTTACCGCCTCTAACTTAAATATATCGTCTTGTGTTATAATAATAAAGTATTGAAATTTTTGCAAGGAGTGATTAAAAATATGACGCAAAATATTCCCGCGCACGGCAGCAATATTGCCAGAAAAGATATAAATGAAATTTACAAATGGAAAATTGATGATTTATATGCAGACAAAGAAAGCTGGCAGGCTGCCGCCCAAAATTTAAAAGCAGAACTCAGCCGTTTTGAAGAATTTAAAGACCGCCTTGGTGAGGCGCAAATTTTATTGCAGGCACTGCAAAAGCAGGCCCAACTTTCGGAAGAAATTTCCAAAATTTATGCCTATGCACGCCTGCAGCTTGATGCCGATAATACCGACCCGGCTTTACAGGCCATGTCCGGCGAAGCCGAAAGCCTGCTGGCTGATTTTAACAACGCGGTATCGTTTGTTGAACCGGAAATAATTTCACTTTCCAAAGATTATTTAGAGTCCTGCCTGGCAGAACCTTCTTTTAACGAATTTAAGTTTTATCTTGCCAACCTGCTGCGCCTTGCTCCGCATGTGCTGCCGCAGGAACAGGAAGCGCTGCTTTCGCAGGCCGGCCTTGCAATGTCGTCTCCCGCTGCTATCTTCCGCAGCCTTGTCAGCGCCGATATGGAATTTCCGCCCATTGCCGACGGCAAAGGCAATACCGCCAATGTAAGCGAAGGCAATTATTTGCTGAACATGACCAGCGCCGACCGTACTTTGCGCAAAAATTCCTTCCGTACGCTTATGGGCACTTACCATAACTACCGCAATACGCTTGCTAACACTTTAACCGGCCAGTGCCGCGTAAGCCGTTTTTATGCCACTGCCCACAAATATGAAGCTACCTTAACGGCAAGCCTTGCCGAAGATAACATCCCCACGGAACTTTACCACAAATTAATTGAAACAGTACATAATAATTTAGAACCCCTGCACGAATATATTGCCATAAAAAAAGCTGCCTTGAAGTTGGATGAACTGCACCCATACGACTTATACATGCCGCTTTCATCTGCCGGAGAAAGTTTTTCCTGCACATTTGAAGAAGCCTGCGGCCGTGTTGCCGAAGCACTCGCTCCGCTTGGCGAAGATTACATCAGCACTTTAAAGCATGCTTTTAAAAGCCGCTGGATTGACATTTACGAAAACAAAGGTAAACGCAGCGGTGCTTATTCCTGGGGTATTTACGGCGTACATCCTTATGTTTTGTTAAACTATCAGCCGCGCTACAACAGCATTTCCACTATCGCGCACGAAATGGGCCACGCCATGCACAGCTACCTTGCCAACCAGGTGCAAACCTATACCAACAGTGATTATTCCATTTTCTGCGCTGAAGTTGCCAGCACAACAAACGAAATTTTACTTTTGGAACACACACTTTCCAACGCTACCGCCGAGCAAAAAATTTATCTCATCAACCAGTTTTTGGAAGCAGTGCGCACTACGGTTTACCGCCAGGTACAATTTGCCGAATTTGAACTCTACACTCACGGAGAAATTAACGCCGGGCGCAGCCTGCAGGCAGAAAACCTTGAAAACTACTGGCTGGAAAGCAACAAAACCTATTACGGCCCGGCCCTTACCGCCGATAAAGAACTTGCCAGCGAATGGTCGCGCATTCCGCATTTTTACACACCGTTTTACGTTTATAAATACGCAACCGGTTACAGCGCCGCAACCGCTTTCGCCGAAGCAATACTCAGCGGCAAAGAAAATGCCGTTGAAAAATACCTCGGTTTCTTAAAAGCAGGCGGCAGTGATTATTCGCTGAACATTTTAAAAAATGCCGGTGTAGATTTAACCACGCCGCAGCCAGTTGCCGTAACACTGCAAAAATTTGCTCAAAAAGTACAGGAATTAAAAACACTTTTAAAATTATAATCATTATACAGCAAAAGAGACGGTTCATAACGAACCGCCTCTTTTTATTTAAGCCTGAATTATAATTTTTGTTTTAATTCTTCAACTTTAGCTTTCTGCCCTGCGATAATTTCATCGCCACGCACAAACTGTTTGTCGTTTTCCGTAAATGCCGGGCCGCCGTAAGAAGTACGTGCAGCCACGCAGTTTTCCGGTTTTAATGCGTCAAGCAAATCTGCTTCAAACAAATCGCTGAACTTTTTATATTCATCAAGCGAAATTTCCGGCAGAAACTTGCCTTCGGTAATAGCGTAAGCCACGCATTTGCCGACAACTTCATGTGCCATGCGGAAAGGCAGGCCTTTGCGTACAAGGTAATCTGCCAAATCGGTTGCATTGGAAAAATCCTTGCTTACGGCTTCACGCATTCTGTCCACATTAACGGTCATGGTTTTAACCATGTCGCTGTAAACGGCAAGCGTAAATTTCAGCGTATCAATGGCGTCAAAGAAGCCTTCCTTATCCTCCTGCAAATCTTTGTTGTAGGTTAAAGGCAGGCCTTTGGCCGTAGTAAGCATTGCCATTAAATGCCCGTAAACACGGCCGGTTTTGCCGCGCACAAGTTCGGAAATATCCGGGTTTTTCTTCTGCGGCATCATGGAAGAACCTGTTGCAAAAGCATCATCAAGTTCAATAAAGCCAAATTCCGTGCTGCTCCACAGGCAGAATTCTTCGCTCAAACGGCTCATGTGCATCATCAGCGTCGAAGCAAAGCTTAAAAATTCAATAATATAATCCCTGTCGCTTACCGCATCCATACTGTTGGCATAAACGCTGCCAAAATTCAGCTGTTCTGCCACAAAGAAACGGTCAATCGGAAAAGTTGTGCCTGCAATGGCGCCGGCGCCGAGCGGCATGATGTCCGCAGCTTCCCATACGCCGAGCAGGCGGCGGAAATCGCGCTGCAGCATGTTAAAATATGCCAGCAGATGATGCGCAAAAGTAATCGGCTGCGCACGCTGTAAATGCGTGTACCCGGGCATTAAGGTTTTATCATGCTTTTTAGCAACGCTTAAAAGTGCTTCTTCAAACTGCACCAAAAGTTCTGCAATTTCCACAACTTCGCGTTTCATATACATGTGCATATCAAGCGCAACCTGGTCATTGCGGCTGCGTGCAGTGTGCAGCCTTGCACCGGCAGCACCGATACGTTCTGTAAGGCGTGCTTCGATATTCATATGAATATCTTCCAGTGCAATATCAAATTCAAAATTGCCTGCTTCAATATCTTTTAAAATATCTTTTAAGCCTGCAACAATTTTTTCTGCATCTTCTTCCGGAATGATTCCGCATTTGGCCAGCATTGTAGCATGAGCAATACTGCCGCGGATGTCCTCATGGTACAAGCGTTTATCAAACTCAATGGACGCATTGAATGCGTCCACGAGTTCATTGGTATTTTTGCTGAATCTTCCGCCCCAAAGTTTAGCCATTATTTCAGTTTGCCCTGTTTCATCAATGCACGTACGGTCAGCGGCAGGCCGAACAGTGTGATGAAGCCGGTAGCGTCAGCCTGGTTGTAAACTTCGTCGGCACCGAAGGTTACATATTCCTTGCTGTACAGGGAATACGGAGATTTAGTACCGGCGCTCATGATATTGCCTTTGTAAAGTTTCAGGCGAACGGTGCCGGTAACGGTTTTCTGGGTTTCGTCAACAAATGCTGCCAGTGCTTCACGCAGCGGGCTGAACCACATGCCGTCATAAACCAGCTCTGCATATTTAATGGCAATCATTTCTTTGTAGTGCATGGTAGCGCGGTCAAGGCACAGTCTTTCAAGTTCTTTATGTGCGTAAACAATAATTGCGCCGCCCGGGTTTTCATATACGCCGCGGGATTTCATGCCTACAAGGCGGTTTTCAACCATGTCGCAGATGCCAACGCCGTTGCGGATGCCGATTTCGTTTAATTTTTCAAGCAAAGCTGCCGGAGAAAGTTTTTCGCCGTTAACGGCAACAGGCACGCCTGCTTCAAATTCCAGTTCAACATATTCGTCTTTATCGGGAGCTTTTTCCGGAGTGCTGGTAACGATAAAGAGTTCGTCTTTCGGAGCATTCCAGGGGTCTTCAAGGTCGGATCCTTCATGGCTTAAATGCCACATGTTGCGGTCCATGGAATAATCGTGGTCTTTGGTTACAGGCACCGGAATGTTATGTGCTGCTGCAAAGTCGATAGCATCTTCGCGGGAACGGATGTTCCATTCACGCCAGGGCACAATAACTGCCAGCTGCGGAGCAAGAGCTTTAACGCCGAGTTCAAAACGAACCTGGTCGTTGCCTTTGCCGGTAGCGCCGTGAGCAACAGCGTCAGCGCCTTCTTTCAGTGCAATTTCAACCAGTTTTTTGGCAATCAGCGGACGCGCAAAAGAAGTGCCGAGCAGATATTTCTGTTCATAAATGGCACCTGCTTTAACAACAGGCCATACATAATCGGAAACGAATTCTTCTTTTAAATCAAGAATATAGCATTTGCTTGCGCCGGATTTTAAAGCCTTGTCATGAACGATATTCAGTTCGTCGCCCTGGCCAAGGTCAGCGGTGCAGGCAATAACTTCGCAGTTATTGTAGTTTTCTTTAAGCCAGGGAATAATAACGGAAGTATCAAGGCCGCCGGAATAAGCGAGCACTACTTTTTTAATTTTGCTTTTGTCAATTTTCATTAAAGTACAGCCTCCTGTTGTTTGCATAATATACAGCTTTTATGTATAAAAATATATAACGAATATGATTATACCACAAATTTTAAAAATTTCCAGTATTTTTATAAATATTTTGTGTATTTTTATTAGATGATATCATCAGTCATCAAAAGTGCCATAATGGCTTTCTGCACATGCAGGCGGTTTTCGGCCTGGTCAAACACTTTGGACTGCGGCCCTTCCAGCACTTCCTCGGTAATTTCCTCGCCGCGATGTGCAGGCAGGCAGTGCAGAACCATAGCGTCCGGGCGTGCCACGCTCAGCAGTTCTTTGTTAATCTGGTAATCGCCAAGTGCTTCCTGACGAATGCTTTGTTCGGCTTCCTGTCCCATACTTGCCCAAACATCTGTGTATAAAACGTCTGCGCCTTTGGCGGCACGGAACAAATCTTCATCAACTTCAATGGTGCAGCCGGTAAGTGCGGCATCTTCCTGCGCGGTTCTTACAATTTCCGGGTCAGGCTGGTAGCCTTTCGGAGATGCGCAAACCATATTCATGCCTACTTTGGCGCAGGCATACATCAGCGAATGCGCCATATTGTTGCCGTCGCCAACATAAACCAGCTTACGGCCTTTTAATATTTCCTTATGTTCCATAATGGTAAACATATCAGTCAAGGCCTGACAGGGATGCAGCAAATCGGTCAATCCGTTAATAACCGGAACGGTAGCGTATTTGGCAAGTTCAATAACGGAATCATGCGAGAATGTACGAATCATAATACCGTCAACAAAACGGGAAAGCACCCTTGCCGTATCGCGCACCGGCTCACCGCGGCCAATCTGCGAAGCGGAATCATTAAGATAAATAGGATGTCCGCCAAGCTGATAGAACCCGGTTTCAAAAGAAACCCTTGTTCTTGTGGAAGCTTTGGAAAAAATCATGGCCAGAGTTTTGCCTTCCAGATATCTGTGCGGCTCCCCTCTTTTTTGTTTGCGTTTTAATTTTTTGGCAACGTCCAAAATTGTGGCTACTTCACCAACAGACAAATCATGAATAGAAATTAAATCTTTGTTTCTTAAACCCATTTTATACCCTCACCAACCGATTAAAATTCTGCCAGGGCTGCGTCAAGAGCAGCAACAGCCGTGTCTATTTCTTTTTCCGTTACAATAAGCGGAGGAACAAGGCGTATTACATTGCCGGCAGTACAGTTAACGATAACATGGTCTTTAAGGCAGTGTTCCACAACTGCTCCGCCCGGTTTGCATAGTTCCATGCCCAAAATCAGGCCGCGTCCGCGTACTTCAGTAACTTTTTCCGGGTATTTTGCCTTAAGCTCCTGCAATTTGCCCATAAAGTATTTGCCTTTTTCTGCCGCAGCTTCAACAAGCCATTCTTCTTTAATGGTTGTAAGAGCCGCTTCAATAGCCGCGCAGGCCAGTGCATTGCCGCCAAAGGTTCCGCCGTGGTCGCCAGGTTTAAATACATGCGCCAGTTTTTCGTCAACGCAGAAGCCGCCTGTCGGGAAGCCGCCGCCAATGCCTTTGGCAAAGGTAAGCACATCCGGTTTAATGCCGGTATGCATATAGGCAAACCACTGGCCGGTTCTGCCGACGCCGGACTGAATTTCGTCAAAAATCAGCAGTGCGTCATATTTATCGCACAAAGCGCGCGCGCCCTGCAAATATTCGTCACTGGGCACATGCACGCCGCCTTCGCCCTGAATGGGCTCAAGCATTACGCAGCATACATCTTCGTCCATTACTTCTTTTAACGCTTCAAGGTCGCCGTAAGGAACATAATCAAAACCTGCCGGCAGCGGTTCGTACCCCTGCTGGTATTTAGGCTGGCCGGTTGCCGTTACCGTCATCATGGTGCGCCCATGAAAGGAATGAACAGCTGTAATAATGCGGTATTTGCCATCATTTTTGCTGTGGCCGTATTTGCGCGCCAGCTTAATTGCGCCTTCGTTGGCTTCCGCACCGCAGTTGGCTAAAAACACACGGTCAAAACCGGTTGCTTCGCTGATAAGCTTAACTGCGCGTGCCTGCACATCCGTATAAAATACGTTGGAGCAGTGCATAATTTTACCGGCCTGTTCACTGATTGCCTTAACAAGCGCCGGATGGGCATAGCCCAAAGAATTAACGGCAATACCTGCCAGAAAGTCGAGATAGCCTTCGCCGTCGGCGTCATAAACCATGCAGCCCTTGCCATGGGTAAGCGCCAGCGGATAACGGCCGAATACCGGAAGGTAATATTTATCTGTCTGTTCTCTGATTTCTATATTATTCACCTTTTTGCCCCCTCAGAAAAAATTATAAAGTTTTTACAACCTCGGTGCCTACGCCTTCATCACTGAATACTTCCATCAAAATACTGTGTTCGGCACGGCCGTCAATAATCTGTGCTTTCTTGGCGCCGCCACTGAGTGCGGTAATGCAGGCTTTAACTTTTGGAATCATGCCGCCATCGATATTGCCTTTAATGATAAGTTCCTGTGCTTTTTCAAAAGTCATAGTGGAAAGGAAAGTGCTTTCATCGCGGTAATCGGCATAAATACCTTTTACGTCGGTAAGTACCAGAAGTTTTTCTGCTTTTAATGCACCTGCAATTTCACCTGCAACACTGTCTGCATTGATGTTGTAGGTTTCACCGGTTGCGCCAACGCCTGTCGGTGCAATAACGGGAATAAAGTCGTTATCCAGAAGTACGTTTAAAAGTTCGGTGTTAATGTGTTCAACAGTGCCTACATAACCAATGTCAACCAGGTTTACTTCACCGTTTTCATAAACGTCTGCAAGGTGTTTTCTTGCCTGAATGAGGTTGTCGTCCTTGCCGTTAAGGCCTACTGCTTTACCGCCCAAACGGTTCAAACGGCCAACAAGGTCGGTATTAATTTTGCCAACCAGTGCCATTTCCGTAATGCCTACCGATTCTTCATCAGTTACACGCAGGCCACCTACAAACTGGGTCTTTTTGCCGGCCTTAACCATTTGTGCAGTAATTTCCGGGCCGCCGCCGTGAACAACAATCGGACGCAGGCCTGCACATTTCAGGAAAATAATATCCTGCAGCACTTTATTTTTAATTTCATCATTCAGCATAGCATTGCCGCCATATTTTACAACAACGGTCTTGCCTTTAAAATCTCTCAGGTACGGAAGTGCTTCCACCAAAATTTTAATTTCTTCGTTACGTAACATTGATTATTCCTCCTGTAATCCGGCAAAAGCCGTTAATAAAATGTTGTTTAATATCAGGTGTGGTATTCACCGTTTATTTTAACATATTCATAGCTGAAATCACATGTCCAGACGGTAGCTTCTTCTTGGCCTGCGCCAAGGTCTATTTTCATGCTGATGTCGTGCTGTTCCATAATGTCTTTCAGGCTTTCAAGCGGAACATTGCAGTTCATGCCGTTTTCCACGAGCCTTACGCCGCCGATTTCAAGGTTTACCTTATCCGGCTCCATCTGCGCGCCGCTGTAACCGGCTGCACAAACAATGCGTCCCCAGTTGGGGTCTTTGCCAAAGAATGCCGTTTTTACAAGCGGGGATTTGGCAATGGCCATAGCAGCAGTTTTGGCTTCTGCCCAGGTTGCGGCACCGGCAACGTTTACTTCCAAAAATTTGGTAGCGCCTTCGCCGTCGCGCGCAATCATTTTGGCAAGGTCCTGCGCACATGCCAGCAAGGCTTCAAAAAACGCCGGGTAATCCGGATGTTCTTCGCTTACAATAATTTCGTTTTCAGCAAGGCCGTTAGCCAGTACAATCATGCTGTCATTGGTGCTGGTATCGCCGTCAACAACAACCATATTAAAGGATTTATCGGCAGCAGCCTTAACCGCGCGTTTTAAAACATCCGGTGCAACAGCAGCATCGGTAGTTAAAAAGGTAAGCATGGTTGCCATATTGGGGTGAATCATGCCGGCACCTTTGGCTATACCGGCAATTTTAACGGTTTTGCCGCCTAATTCAAACTCATAAGCCGCATGCTTGATAAAAGTATCCGTTGTCTGAATTGCCATAGCGCAGCTCTCGCCGCCGGTTTCGTCCATAGCGTCAACAGCGTCGGCAATGCCTTTTGACAGTTTATCCATCGGCATAAAATGCCCGATAACGCCGGTGCTGCAAACATAAACAGCGTCGTTTTCAACGCCTAAAAGTTCTGCCGTCTGTGCCTGCATTGCTTCGGCGTCTTTTAAGCCCTGTTCACCGGTGCAGGCGTTAGCGCAGCCGCTGTTTACCACAATAGCCTGCGCATAAGATTTTGCGGCAACTTTGCGGCTTACCAATACAGGGGCCGCACACATTTTATTCTGCGTAAACACAGCGCCGGTTGCTGCCGGCACTGTGCTGTAAATAACGGCTACATCATGGTTGCCGCTGGCTTTAATACCGGCTTTAACACCGGCTGCCAAAAAGCCCTGCGGCGTTGTAACCCAACCGTCAATCTTTTTCATTAGCCAACCTCCTTAAGGATATACGGGCAGCTGACGCAGCCCTGTTGTTTCATCAATGCCAAACATTACATTCATATTCTGTACGGCCTGCCCGGCAGCACCTTTTACAAGGTTATCGAGCGCACTCATTACAATCACTCTGCCGGTACGTGCATCCGTCTGCCAGCCTATGTCAACATAATTGGAAGCCCTGATATTTTTAATTTCGGGGCATGCTCCTTTGCCTAAAAGGCGGATAAAAAATTCGCCGCCGTACATTTCTTTAAAAGCATTTTCAATATCGGCATCCGTAACGCCCGGTTTCAGCATAGCGTAGCAGGTTGCCAAAATGCCGCGGTCAACCGGCAGAAGGTGCGGAGTAAACTGAATTACAACATCCTCACCTGCAAATTCAGAATAAATCTGTTCAATCTCCGGCGTATGCCTGTGCGTTGCCAAGCCATAAGCGTGGAAGTTTTCGTTGACAGAGCAGTACAGGCTGCCAAGCTTAAGCCCGCGACCGGCTCCTGTTGTGCCGGACTTGGCATCAACAACAATGCCCTTTGTTTCAATTAAACCTGCTTTCAGCAGCGGCACCAGAGCCAGAATACTGCAGGTTGTATAACATCCGGGGTTTGCCACCAGTTCAGCACCGGCAACATCTTTGCGGTACAATTCCGTTAACCCGTAAACAGCTTTTGCTTCAGGGTCAGCATGCGGAACTTTATACCATTTTTCAAACACCTTTACATCCCTGAAACGGTAATCACCGCCAAGGTCAATTATTTTAACGCCGCTGCCGCGCAGCATTTTGCCAATCTTCATGGCATGCCCGTGCGGAAGCGCGATAAATATTACATCACTGCCTTTTGCAATTTTTTCCAGCTCATTCATGGAAATAAGCTGTTTGTCTATTCTTCCGCGCAAATGCGGATACATTGCGGCTATATCTTCACCGGTACTGCTTTCAGAAGTAATATAAGCCAGTTCTGCCTGCGGATGCCCGTCCAGAAGCCTTAAAAGCTCAGCACCTGCAAACCCGGTTGCACCGATAACACTTGCTCTCATACCGAACCTCCCTTGAATTTATGATTTTATAATTATACAACTATTATGTATAATTAATCAATAGTATTTTTAAATTTTTTCGCAGTTGTTTCCAGTTTTTGCAAAAAGAAAACACTATGCCATTATTATGTATATTGTACTACTTTAGTATCCCTTTTTCAAAATTTTTTCGGTAAAAAATAAAAATAAAATTTAAATTTTACCTTGGCGCAATTTTTGGTACAATATTATATAAGAAAACAGGTGAGGTAATTATGGGAAAAATCATTAAACTATTAATTATACTGGCAGCTGTAACAGGACTTTTTATGTACTATCCCAATATAGCAGGCTACGAAACAGACCCGCAGCCGGCGCAGCAGGCAGCAACAACGCAGATGCAGGAGCAGGCAAACCCTGTCAGCGAATATCAGCAGACAGAAAGCACGCTGATGACAATTTTGCCCTATCTGCCGGAGCGTGACACCTGGCCGGACCCGCTGCAAAAAATGTTTATGCTCTTTACCATCGAAAACACGGTTAAAGAACGTACTGCCGGTATGGAATGGACGTCACTGCCAGATATACCGACAGCCATGCAGCAGGCGCTTGTAGCCATAGAAGACCACGATTTTTACCGCCATGGTGCCGTTGATATGGGCGGCATACTGCGTGCAACATTTGTAAATATTTCTGCCGGCGAAATTGTGCAGGGCGGCAGCACACTTACGCAGCAGCTTGCCAAAAATATGTTTTTAAGCCAGGAACAAACCATGAGCCGCAAAGTTTATGAGGTAATGTTCTCGCTGATGCTGGAAGATAAATTCAGCAAAGACCAGATTCTGGAAATGTATTTTAACACTACCTACTTTGGCAACGGCGCAACCGGCATCACTGCCGCTGCACGCAGTTACTTCGGCAAAACGCCTGCCGAAATGAACCTTGCCGAATGTGCGGTTATTGCTTCACTGCCGTATGCCCCGTCCGCACTTAACCCGTACGAAAATCCCGAAGGCTGCAAAAAACGCCAGCATTTAGTACTTGATACCATGGTTAAACGCGGTTTTATCGGCGAAACAGTTGCCAACGCCGCCAAAGAAAAAACAGTTTACCTGGCAGACGGAACTGAACTGTAATACGGTTTTTTAATAAAAATTACACAAACAAAACAACACCCCACGCTTATGCCAACAAAAACGTGGGGTGTTTGTTTTTATTATTTGCCGTTTACAATTAAAGATACCGAAGGCTGGCTGATATTAAACAAATTGCCCAAAAATATCTGGCTTAAGCCTTCTTCGTGGTACAGGCGGTAAATTTCGGCATTGCGCTCTGCGCGTGTTTTATAATCATTCACCGCTATAACTTCGCCCGTTATGCTGAAACCGCTGTCACGCATTACAACTACTTTGCAGCTTCCATCTTTGTAACGCGCTTTAATTTCCCACTTTCGCATGCCCATATTGCTGCGCGGCATATAGTTATAATATTCCGCTTCCGCATCACCGGCAATGGCTTTAAACCGTGCTTCGTTAAAAGGTTTCATTTCCATAAATTTCGCTCCTTTAAAATTTATAAATTAATATTATTACTGCTGTTTTTATAAAGGGAAGCTAAATGCTTCCCTTTATATTACTTAACCGCAAGGCATTGGCAAAGATTGGACAGACTTATATTATTTACCCTGCGAAATTAAACTGTTAATTAAAACGTCCACTGCACACCGGCGTTAATTTGATACGTTTCATCGTTATCATTGCCGAAGGATTTTTCAAAATCCATAAAGGCATAGCTGTTTTTGCCCATTGCCGTTGCAAAACCGAAGCCTATATCATACCAGGTTTCCTTGTTTTCAAAGGTTTGTCCGCCGTTAAAAGTATTATCTTCAACGTGCATATTTTGTTCCCCTAAAAATTCGTGCAGCAAATCAGCCTTAATGTATACGGTGCTGCTCTCATCAACATCTCTGCCAAGTCTAAAACCTGCACGCCCAATCAGGCTGTTAATGCCGTCAAGGCTTACTTTGGTGCCCTGCGTTGTTACATAATCTGTGCCTGTTACGCGTGCTAATTGCAGCTGTGCCTGCGGTTCAAAATACCAGTTGTTACCCATATCGTTCTTTTTGCCGTATTCCGCACTTACGCTGAACACGTTATTGCTGTAATCGCCGGTAATTTTTTCACCGGTGCTGCGTGCCATAATGTCAAAATCATTTTCAAGGTGTCCCCATTTGGCAACGTAATCGGCATAATGCCCTTTATCGCCAAGCCATGTATCATACAGCCACAAGCCGTAACGTTTTACATCGCCGTCACCTGCTATGCCGGTGTATTCTGCCTTGCCGTCCATGTAATCAATGGCAAAGCCTACACGGCGCTCGCCGTTATCACAGTCCTGCTTAACATCGTAACCCATTTCGTACATGGTATTCTGACTGCGGAAGGCATCTTTTTTGCCTATTCTGTCATGGCGGATACGCACCCACATGCCCTGTTCTTCTTCCGGGTTAATATAGCGCGCTTCGCCAAGGCGTTTGTTTAATCTATCCATATAAATGGCATTGTTGTAATTAACCTTGCTCATATTAATGATAGTTTTGCCTGTATCGCTGACTTGTGAACCGCCCGTACCAAGTTCTTTAGCACCTGTTATAATCCAGTTTACAGCAGTATCACGTTCGCCAACGAGTTCATTTTCAACAAAATCATTGCCCGGTTTGTCTACGCCCTCACCATTACCGTTGCCATTATACTTTTCATTTTCTGCATCTTCTTTTTTAAAATCTTCTTTATCTACATAATACTCAATATCTGCAAACCCTGCATCACGCGTATAGGCGCTTACACTGCCGCTTTGCACATCTGGCAGGTTACTGCCGTCAATGCCAACCGTTGCAAAACGCAGCGGGTTATCTTTACTAATGTTTTCCAGCCCACCGGTAATACCGCCAACAATGTTAATGGTTTGATTGCCCTCGTTTTTACCTATATACAGCATATCGCCCAAAGAATGGTCAGCAGAATTAAGCGTCATATTAAAAGTGCCGTTGCCTTTTAAATTACGGATAGTTACAGAATTTCCCTGCGCACCGCTGCCGTCAGCTTCATTATCATCTACGAGGTTTACGCTGCCGCCATTTTCAAAAGTCAGCTCTGTTACAAAACTTTGTCCGCGCGCATCCCAGTTAGAATTATTTAATTTCATGTTTACCGTACCGCCTTTTGTTACAGCAACATCAAATTCTTCGGGACGAAATACTGTATTCTTTAAAGTTGCATCGGCATAATCATCCACACGCCCTTCGTAGTTAGCATTGTTTAAAGTTATATCAATTTTACCACTGTTGCCTGCCAGTACATCGCCTTTAAAATCAGCATAATCCACACTGTTAATAGTTATTTGCCCACCTTGTGCATTACTGTCGCTTATGCCGCGCCCAGCGATAATATCACCATATATACCTGCCGCGTTCTTCAAAGTAATTACGGAATTGCGATTGGCACGAATGGCAGAAACAGTACGCACCCCCTGCCTGTCGGCGTGGTAAATTTCATCACCTTGGGAATTGATGTAGGAATTTGTTTCAAAATTGATTGTCGCTTCACCGATATCGGATTGTGCAGAAACAGCATCGGTTAAAGTTGAATATACTTCAACCAACTGTGTTTCTGCTGTATCAGAATCTTCTAAAAAGCTGATTTTTGCATTATCTGAAGCTGATACTTGCCCATTTAAATTAGCTAAATTTGCCGTTACATTAACATTTGAATTTCCATTAGCATAAATTGCAGTAGAAACATCTATATCATTGGACGTTTTAAAAAGAAAAGTATCAGCAACAACATCAACATTACCGCCTGCACTACGAATACCATAATCATTATCAATTATACTAAACTTCTCACTTTGTACCTTCACTGACGCATCTTCTTTTGTATATATTCCAAATGATCCGTTTTTCAAAATCGTTTCTTCATTATTAAGAATTACATTAGACGTACCTTTGCCATAAATACCAGTATTCATATTTTGAATAGTAAATTTATCAGATTTTGCGTTAAATTTAGCATCATTTTGCATATATATAGCATAGTCATTATTAATTAATTTTGTTTCAGAATTTTTTATTATAGTTTCAGCATCTTGCAACGCAAACCCATAATAAAAATTATCAAAAGTAAGATTTGTATTAGTTACTTCAATATTTGCACCACTTCCAGCTTGAATATATGCTGCATAATTCTTTTTACTTCCATCTGAAATTGCTATTAAATTACCACCTCTTACAAGCAACGGCTTAGGTGCATTACCAAAATCTTTTACTACTACGTAAAACGGTCCTGCGCCACCAGATTGGTAAGTTTCTGTATTAAATGTTAAAGTTTTTCCATCCGCAATAGTTAAAGTATCTCCGCTATCAAGCATCATACCCAATCCACCAGTTTGTTGGAGCATCATATCCCCAAAATCCATATCTTCATTTACAACAAAATCATAATTTATATCTTGTGCCGCATACACACTGCCCTGCAACAAACTAATCATTACCAACATTGCCAGCATTTGTTTCTTCTTCATTACGTCCAACCCTTTCCTATGGCTATCAGCCAAAATAAAACCGTTTTTTGCGGTCATAATATTTTACCACATTTTTACCCCCCGCAAGACATCTCGGCTAGCGTATGTCTAACTTCTACTGGTCTTGTGGAAACTTTATCCCTGCCGGTAGGTTTGCGCGGCGGCGCAGTATGCGGCAACCCGCAGTTTACACTGTGCTTGTTAAGCACTTTGCGTCTTTTTTGCAAAAATGTAAATTTTTTCTTAACAAGGGCTCGACAAAGTCCGTTCTCTTTCTTATAATCATTTTCACGTCGCTTTTGCGTGGCCACGGTTAAGCGTACAAAAAATTCTATCACAGGAGGCTTTTAATGATGAAAGCAAGTAAACATTTTATTAACAACCCCCTGCCCAACGTGGCAACCAAAACCGATTATGAGGCGCAGGCTGCCTTGACACAGCAATTAGTTACCGCTGCGCAGAACGGCGATAAAGCCGCGCTGGAAAAGCTGTGCATTTTTTATGAGCCACTCTTCCGCCGCGAGATGAAGCGCGAAATTTTTTATAAAGGCTTAGGCTTTGAGGAAGGTTTAAGTTTAGCACGTTTAAAATTTATAGAACTTGTTTTAAATTACAACGGTGCAGATTTTACGCACTTTGCAGGTTATGTGCGCTGCCGTATTCATTACGCCCTGTACGATGCCATGCGTAAGGTTTGGAAAGAAGAAGAACGTTCCGCGCCCCTGCCTGCCGGTGATGAAGATTTACCGGCATTGGCAGATAACGTAATTGAACGTGAGGAACTGACTATATTATTGAAACTTGAGTTAAAGAAACTTACCGAAAAACAAAGAAATACCATCAAAGCATTGTACTTTGATGGTTACAGCGGCAAGGAAATTGCCGCCAAATTAAAAATAACGCCTGCTATGGTTTCCAAGCACCATAAGCAGGCGTTAAAAAATTTAAAAGATAATATTGCGTAAATAAAAAACCGCACTTCATTGATATGCACCCAAAAAGTTGGACAAAATAATTAAGCTGTTCTTAAGGACTTGGTTCGGTATTCTACCGGGCTGAGTCCTTTTAACTTTGCCTTTATCCTTCGGTTATTGTAATAATCTATATATTCGTTTAACTTCTCTTTAAAATCTTCTATTGACTTAAACTTCTCAAAATAGAATAATTCTGACTTCAGCAGCCCAAAGAAATTCTCTATTACGGCATTATCCAGACAATTCCCTTTTCTTGACATACTTTGGATTATGCCATTTTCTTTTAATATCTTTCGATATGCCTTATGCTGATATTGCCATCCCTGGTCACTATGTAGTATTAAGCTGTCTGTTTTTCCTATACGCGTGACAGCTTCTTTTACCATATCCGTTACCTGTTTTAATACAGGACGCTCTGAAACTTTATAGCTTATTATCTCACCGTTATATAGGTCTATAATTGGCGACAGGTACAGCTTTCTGCCAAACAACGCAAATTCTGTTATATCTGTTGACCATTTCTTATTTGGCTTATCTGCTTTAAAATTTCTTTGCAGAATGTTTGGCGCTGTTTTGCCCTGTTCTCCTTTGTAAGATTTATATTTCTTTATTCTTACTTTACAGGTTAAGCCTGCTTGTTTCATCAGCTTCATTACTACTTTATGTTTTACTTTAAAGCCTTCGCTTTTAAGTTTTAAGGTTACGCGCCTGTAACCGTACCTGCCTTTGTTATCTGTGCAGATACGCTTTATTGCTTCTTTCAGCTTACTATACTTATCGCCTTTATTTATGCTTTTCATAGTGGCATAGTAAGTACTTTTTGCCATACCTGTATAGTCCAATAGCTTTTTCAGAGGATATTCTGCCCTTAATTCAGAGATTATTAACGCTGTCTTTTGCGTCTTTCTTCTTCCTCTTCCTGCTGAATCAAGGCGTTGTACTTTTTTAAGAAAGCATTTTCCATTTTAAGGAAAGCGTTTTCAGCTTCCAACTATTCAAGATATGTAGGTTCAGGTTTTTGTTTACGTTTTTTAGGTTTATATTTCATTGACGGCCTGCCTTTCTTTTTAGGCAGCAACCCTGATTTACCGTAGGCAAGGTATTGCTTTTCCCATTGATAGATAGTGGAAGAATTAGGGATAGAGAAAAGGGCTGCCGTTTCTTTTAATGATAACCCATGCTGCCAGCGGTGCTCAAGGACTTTTTGTTTAAAATCCGGGGAATATGAACGGTTTTTATGAAGGAGCTGCTTAATGCCGCCGTGGTTGTAGTGGGCGAGCCAGTCACGTAAGGGACGGCTGTCTGGTATTGCCAACATTCTGCAAACATATTTTACGGTATTACCGTCTAAAACCATTTGTACTGCTTTGATTTTGAATTCGTCTGAGTATTTGTTCATGAAAAAACTGCACCTCCAAAAGTCTAACTTTTGGGGTGCAGTTCAAAGAAGTGCGGTTTTTTAAGTTTTATTTTATTGTTCGCTGAACTGGTCTTTGCCAACACCGCAGAGCGGGCAAACCCAGTCTTCCGGTACATCTTCCCAAGCGGTACCTGCTGCAACGCCGTTATCCGGGTCACCTGCTTCGGGGTCATAAATGTAGCCGCAGATATTGCATACCCATTTTGCCATAAATTCCATCTCCTTTATTTTAATTTAATTAAAGCCGTTACTGCTTATGTGCTTATTATAGCACAATTTGTTCTAAAAGAAAATAATTATTGAAAATGTTTCAATTTTTTAACACTTCGGCTTTTTCCGGCAAATCCATGCGGAAAAAGTCATATATTTTCTGCGCCGCAGGATAGTTCATGCTTTCCGTATCCGCAAGTTCTTCCACGCTGGCCGCTTTAATGGCGTCAATAGACTTAAATTTAAGCCACAAAGCCTGCCGCCGTTTAGGGCCAATGCCTTCGATATGGTCCAAAACCGAACGCAGATTGCGTTTGCCGCGCAGCTTGCGGTGATAGGTTATTGCAAAGCGGTGCGCTTCGTCGCGGATACGCTGAATTAAATGCAGCGATGCTGATTCCCGGTCCAGCATAATGCTTTCGTGGCTGCCTTCGGTAAAAATTTCTTCCTCACGCTTGGCAAGGCCTATTACCGGCAGTTCGTGCAGCCCCAGCCCGCGGATAACCTCCAGTGCGCTGCTCAGCTGCCCTTTGCCGCCGTCAATAACAACCAAACTCGGCAAATCCTCGTAATCCTTATAACGGCGGTACACAACCTCCTGCATGGATTTAAAATCGTCGGGCTTGCCTTCGGCGCTGACAATTTTATATTTGCGGTAATCTTTTTTGCTCGGTTTTCCGTTGCGGAACACAACCATGGATGCAACCGTTTCCGAGCCCTGCGTATGCGAAATATCAAAGCAGTCCATGCGTTCCAGCGGGTCCGGCAGGTTCAGTGCCCTTTGCAGTTCTTCCGCAGCTTCTTCGTCAGTTTTTAAGCTGATTTTGCCTTTGCGCAGGCGTTCTTCAAGAAGCTTGCCAGCATTTTCATCAGCCAACTGCAAAAGGTCACGCTTGGTTCCTCGCTGCGGGCGGATAAATTCAACCTTGTGCCCGGCTTTTTCCGTCAGCCAGGTAGTAAGCACCGCAGTTTCATCTTCTTCCGGCAAATCCGGCAGAATTATCTCGCGCGGTATAAACGAAGCATCATTGTAATACTGCTTGATAAACGCCGTTACCACTTCCTGCCTGCTGTCGCCGCCGTCGGGCAGAAAGAAATTCTCACGCCCAATCAGCTTGCCGCTGCGCACAAAAAATATTTGCAGGCAGATGCCGGTATCGTCTTTGGCATAACCGACTACATCCATATCACCGCCGCCGGTAACTGCTTTCTGCGATTCATCCAGACGTTTTACAGCCGCCAGCTGATCGCGCAGGCGCGCCGCTTCTTCAAAAGCATAATTTTCAGCGGCATTTTGCATACGCTGCTTTAAGTCTTTTTCCAGCTCGCTCGTACGTCCGTCAAGCACCATACATACGCTGCGTATCATTGCCCCGTATTCTTCCCTGCTTACAAGCCCTGCGCACGGAGCAAGGCAGCGTTTAATGTGATATTGCAGGCACGGGCGCTCCTGATTCATTTTGCGGCAGGTACGCAGTGGAAACATCGTCCGTAAAAGTTTTACCGTGGCGTGCATAGCGCCGGCATCGGCATAAGGGCCGTAATATTTGCTGCCGTCGCGGATAAGACGCCGCGTAACATAAATACGCGGAAAATCTTCTGCCATTGTTACCTTTAAATAAGGGTAGGTTTTATCGTCCTTCAACATAATGTTGTAGCGCGGACGGTATTTTTTTATGAGGTTGCACTCCAGAATCAACGCTTCAACTTCGCTGTCGGTAACAATGGTTTCAATTTCCGCAACTTTGCTGACCAGCGCTTTAACCTTAACCGTATGTGAGGCCAGATTACGGAAATAACTACGCACGCGGTTTTTAAGCACAACGGCCTTGCCGACATAAATTACCTTGCCGTGCTCGTCGTGCATCAGGTATACGCCGGGCTTATCGGGCAATACCGCCAGTGCTTTGGCTATATTTTCGTTCATTGGTACCACCCGTTGTCTTTAGCCTGTCTTAAAACCTGTTTTACATACTGGCCGGTGTAGGATTTTTTTACTTTGGCCAGTTCTTCCGGCGTTCCGCAGGCAACAAGCGTGCCGCCTTTATCGCCGCCTTCGGGGCCGAGGTCAATCAAATAATCGGCAGTTTTAATAACATCAAGGTTGTGCTCGATAACGACAACACTGTCACCGGCTTCCACAAGGCGCTGCAAAACGTCCAGCAGCTTGTGTACGTCGGCAATATGCAGGCCGGTTGTAGGTTCATCCAGAATGTACAGCGTTTTGCCGGTGCTGCGTCGGCTTAATTCCGTCGCCAGTTTTACGCGCTGCGCTTCGCCGCCGCTAAGCGTTGTTGCCGCCTGCCCCAGGTGGATATAGCCCAGCCCGACATCTTCCAGCACCTGCAGTTTGCGCGCAATACGCGGCAGGTTCTTAAAAAATTCGCAGGCTTCCGTTACCGTCATGTCCAGCACTTCGGCAATGCTTTTGCCTTTATAATGCACTTCCAGCGTATCGCGGTTATAGCGCGCACCGTGGCACACTTCGCACGGCACATACACATCCGGCAAAAAGTTCATTTCAATTTTGTTCATACCGTCGCCGCGGCAGGCTTCACAGCGGCCGCCTTTTACGTTAAAGCTGAAACGCCCAGGCTTGTAGCCGCGCATTTTGGCCTCGTTGGTCTGGCTGAACAGCTCGCGTATAAAATCAAACACGCCCGTATATGTTGCCGGGTTGCTGCGCGGTGTACGCCCAATCGGAGACTGGTCGATATTAATAATTTTGTCGATATTTTCCAGCCCGCGTATTTCCTTATGTTCCGAAGGACGCAGACGCGCGCCGTGCAGTTTTGCCGCCAGCGCATTGTACAAAATATCGTTAATCAGCGTGGATTTGCCGCTGCCGCTGACGCCGGTAACAACGGTAAACACGCCCAGCGGAATTTTTACATCTATGTTTTTAAGGTTATTGGCTTTAGCGCCGATAATTTCTATATAGCGCCCATCGCACTCACGGCGTTTTTTCGGCACGGGGATAAATTTGCGGCCGCTTAAATACTGACCGGTAACGGAATTTTCCACCAGCTTGATTTCTTCTGCCGTGCCCTGTGCAACCACGTTGCCGCCGTGTTCACCGGCGCCGGGGCCGATATCAATAATCTGGTCTGCGGCATACATGGTTTCTTCATCATGTTCAACCACAAGCAGTGTGTTGCCCAAATCACGCAGGTGCTGCAATGTTGCCAGAAGTTTACTGTTATCGCGCTGATGCAGGCCGATAGAAGGCTCGTCCAGAATGTACAGCACACCGACAAGCCCGCTGCCAATCTGCGTGGCAAGGCGTATGCGCTGCGCTTCGCCGCCGCTTAACGTACCGGCAGCACGGTCAAGCGTTAAATAATCAAGCCCTACATCATTTAAAAAGCGCAGGCGTGCCAATATTTCCTTCAAAATCTGGCGGGCAATAAACTGCTGGCGTTTCGTAAGGTTCAGCGTTTCAAAAAAGTTTATCGCGTCACGCACGGTAAGGGCAGTAACTTCACAAATATTTTTGCCGCCAACGAGTATCGACAGCACCTCCGGTTTTAAACGCGCACCATGGCACACCGGGCAGGGCGTGCTCGTCATAAAGCTTTCAATATCAAGGCGCATGCGCTCGCTGAACGCCTCGCGGTGACGGCGGCGCAAAAGCGGAATTATGCCTTCAAACGGCGTGGTATGTTTTTTTACTTCGCCCTGCAAATTTTCATACATAAACGAAAATTTCTGCTCGCCGCTGCCGTACCACAAAATTTCCTGCATATCCTTGGGCAGGTCGTTCCATACGGTATCAAGCGAATAACCGTAGTAACTTAAAACCGCTGCCAGCTGCTTCATATGGTAGGCTTCCTGGTTTGTTGAAAGCGCAGCAATAACGCCTTCGGCAAAGGTTTTGCTGCCGTCCGGAATAATCAGCGATTTATCAAGTTCCATATTCATGCCAAGGCCGGTACAGGCCGGGCAGGCACCCATAGGGTTGTTAAACGAAAACAGGCGCGGCTCAATTTCCGGCAGGCTGATGCCGCAGTCGCTGCACGCAAAATTTTCGCTGTACATCTGCGTTTCGCCGCCGATAACGTTAATTTCAACAAGCCCTTCCGCCAGCTTCAGCGCCGTTTCCACGGAATCTGTAAGGCGCTGGGTAATGCCGTCGCGCACAGCAAGTCGGTCGATAACGACTGACAGGCTGTGCTTTTTATTTTTTTCCAACTTAATTTCTTCATCAAGGGTACGCACTTCGCCGTCAACAAACATGCGCACATAACCCGCTTTGCGCATCTGGTCCATGATTTTGGCATGTTCGCCCTTGCGCCCGCGCACCAGCGGGGCCATTACCATAAACCTTGTTCCCTGCGGCATGGCCAGTACATGATCTACAATCTGCTGCACGGTCTGGCGTTCAATCAATTTGCCGCATTTAGGGCAGTGCGGCTCGCCGATACGCGCAAACAGCAGCCTTAAATAATCGTAAATTTCCGTAACGGTACCAACTGTGGAACGCGGGTTGCGGCTGGTTGTTTTCTGGTCGATGGAAATAGCCGGGCTAAGTCCTTCAATATAATCAACATCAGGCTTGTCCATCTGCCCCAAAAACTGGCGTGCATAGGCCGAAAGCGATTCCACATAGCGGCGCTGCCCTTCGGCATAAATAGTATCAAACGCCAGCGACGATTTGCCGCTGCCGCTTAAACCCGTAATTACCACCAGTTTGTCGCGCGGTATTTCCACGGTAATATTTTTTAAATTATGCTGTCTTGCTCCTTTTACAATAATCTGGTCTTTCATGTTTTCCTCTATTTTTTACGTTTCTTAGGCACTAATTTTTCGCCCAGCAGCCCTTTGGTTACAATCAAACGGTCGCGCAGTTCGGCAGCGCGTTCAAAGTCAAGCGCTTTGGCGGCTTCCGTCATTTCTTTTTCCAGCGTACGCGCCAGTTTTTCAATTTCTTTTATGCTGCGTTTTTTCAGTGCCTTTTCGCTGTAATCATCAATGCCGGTTTCTTCGGCAACCTTGGTCAGCTTAATCAGCTGGCGCTGCTCTTTGTAAACCGTTTTCGGCGTAATGCCGTGTTCTTTATTGTAAGCAGCCTGTTTTTCGCGGCGGCGTTCGGTTTCGTCAATGGCGCGCTGCATCGAATCCGTTATGCGGTCGGCGTACATAATTACGCGTCCGTGCTCGTTGCGGGCCGCACGCCCGATAGTCTGAATCATGGAAGTATCGCTGCGCAGGAAGCCTTCCTTATCGGCATCCAGAATGGCTATCAGCGAAACTTCCGGCAAATCCAGCCCTTCGCGCAGAAGGTTAATGCCAACAAGTACGTCAAACTTGCCGCTGCGCAGGTCATCAATAATCGCACCGCGCTCAATCGTGGCAATTTCCGAATGCAGGTAACGCACACGCACACCGGCGGTTTTAAGGTAATCCGTCAAATCCTCCGCCATGCGCTTGGTCAGCGTTGTTACCAGCGTGCGCTCACCGGCGGCGGTAACTTTATTTATTTCCGTCAGCAAATCGTCAATCTGCCCCTTAATCGGGCGTATTTCAATTTTAGGGTCCAAAAGCCCCGTCGGGCGGATAATCTGCTCCACCACCTTATCGGCATGTTCCAATTCGTATTTGGCAGGCGTTGCCGATACGTAAATTGCCTGCTTAATCTGCGACTGAAACTCGTCAAAAGTCAGCGGCCGGTTATCAAACGCCGACGGCAGACGGAAACCGTGCTCCACAAGCATTTCCTTGCGCGAACGGTCACCGGCGTACATAGCGCGTATCTGCGGCAGCGTAACGTGCGATTCGTCAACCACCAGCAAAAAATCATCCGGGAAATAATTTACCAGCGTAAACGGCGCTTCGCCCGCTTTGCGCCCTGCAAGATGGCGCGAATAGTTTTCGATGCCGGAGCAGTAGCCCATTTCGTTCATCATTTCCAAATCGTAGTTTGTACGCTGCTCAAGGCGCTGAGCCTCCAGCAGCTTATTATGCTCATTCAGGTATTCCAGCCGTTCTTTCAGCTCAACCTTTATGTCCTCCATCGCGCGTTCCAGATTCTCGCGCGAAGTTACATAGTGCGACGCCGGGAAAATTGCCACATGCGTGCGCTGCGCCAGCACTTCACCGGTCAGCACGTCTATTTCCAGTATGCGGTCTACTTCGTCATCAAACATTTCTATACGCACGGCTTTTTCGTTGTAACCGGCCGGAATAACTTCAATAACATCACCGCGCACGCGGAATGTGCCGCGCTGAAAAGCAATATCGTTGCGATCATACTGAATTTCCACCAGCTTGCGCAAAATAGCCTGACGGTCAATAATCTGCCCCGTCCTCAGCGAAAGCACCATATCGTAGTATTCCTGAGGTGCGCCCAGGCCATAAATGCACGACACACTGGCAACAATAATTACGTCGCGGCGTTCAAACAGCGCGCTGGTGGCAGAGTGGCGCAGTTTATCAATCTCATCGTTAATGGAAGCGTCCTTTTCAATATAAGTATCGCTCTGCGGAATATAGGCTTCAGGCTGATAATAATCGTAGTAAGATACAAAATATTCAACCGCGTTATCCGGGAAAAACGCTTTTAACTCGCTGGCAAGCTGGGCCGCAAGTGTTTTGTTGTGCGCAATAACAAGAGTCGGTTTGCGCACACGGTTAATAACCTGCGCAATGGTATAGGTTTTGCCCGTGCCGGTTGCACCCAGAAGCACCTGCGTATGCAGCCCTTTGTTTACACCGTCAACAAGTTCTTCTATGGCCTGCGGCTGGTCCCCGGCAGGCTCAAACGGTGCTTTTATGTTAAAATCCATAATTAACGCCTCACAGCATTATTTTAAAATCAAACCTACGGGGCAGTGGTCGCTGCCCATAATCTCGGGGTAAATCAATGCATCCTCAATTTCGTCCTGCATTTTCTGTGATACAAGGAAGTAGTCAATACGCCATCCCACGTTCTTTTCGCGTGCTTTAAACATGTAGGACCACCATGTATAAGCGCCCTCCTTATCAGGATATAAATGGCGGTAAGAATCCACAAAGCCGGACTGCAAAAGTTCTTCCATTTTTGCACGTTCTTCGTTGGTAAAACCGGCATTGCCGACATTGTTTTTGGCGTTTTTAATATCAATAAAATTACGCGCCACATTCATATCGCCGCAGATAAGCACCGGCTTTTTGGCGTTCAGCTCGCCTACGTAATTGCGGAAGGCATCTTCCCAGGTTACGCGGTACGGCAGGCGCGCCAAATCACGCTGGGCATTGGGCACATATACGTTTACAAGGTAAAACTTATCATATTCCGCACAAATAATACGCCCTTCCTTATCATGTTCTTCAATGCCCATATCGTAAGTTACGCTGATCGGTTCCGTTTTGCTGAAAATTGCCGTGCCGGAATAACCTTTTTTCTCGGCGCTGTTCCAGTATTCAAAATAACCGGGAAACTCAAAATTGGCCTGTTCACGCTGCATCTTGGTTTCCTGCACGCAGAAAACATCGGCGTCAACGCTGTCCATAAAATTTTTAAAGCCCTTATTCATGCAGGCTCTTAAACCATTTACATTCCACGAAACTAATTTCATTAATCAATCCACATCCTGTTCTATATAAAATATAAAAATTATCTAATAGTATAATTATATCATTTTCATTTTTGCTTTTAAAGCCATAACAGCAAACACCCGTTGACAAATTTGTAAACAATTATTCCACCAGCACCATGCCGTAAATATCCAGTTTGGTAATCGGCCCGGTTACTACATCCATGTCAAAACCGTTGTCACGCGCCAGCGCGAACACATCTATGCCGCAGGCTTCCAGCGAGGGGCGTACTTTGGTTGGATGCACACAATGCTCCAGATTACATTTTTCGCACAAACGGCAGCGGCCCGCTTTAAGCGCGAATGCCTTGTAATGATTAAGTAAAAATGCTTCGCGTTCCAGTTCCAGCAAAATGCGCAGAAGTTCGTTGCTCAGCTGCAAATCCGCACGCTCAAAATCAGCCGGGCCGGTAGGGTCAAGCTGCATGGTGTACTGCACAATAATGCCTTTTTTGTATTCGCTCAAAAAACGCTGCGTAGCTTCATAATCCGGAGAATACGGCGGACAGCACAAAGTTTTGCCGTAATTCGGACAACCGTACTGGCATTTCCAGCGCGTCCACGAACCTGTTTTTATCGTGTTTACATCCACAACTCTGGCTGCGGACGCACCTGCCGCCAGTGCTTTTTCTATTAAAACCTGCAAATCTTTTTCCATTGTAACCCCTCCTGTTTAATTATCGTCAAGCAGAGTTTCCAAGCCCTGCTGCCCAAGCTGCCGGCAAAAACCGGTAAACCTGGTAAATTCTTTGCTTAAAACTTTATCTTTATGGTAAATAATGCCAAAACGCCGCGTAAACACCTTGCTGCAAAGGTTAATGCACCCAAGTTTATGCTCTTTAAGCTCACGCTTAACCAAAAAACGCGAAATAAAAGCTATGCCCATTTTATTTTTTACAGCAAGCTTTACAGAAGCAGCACTGTTGCAGACGCAGTTAATCTTCAGCGGCAACCCGTTTTTGGCAAATACATTTTTTAAAAGCAGGTCTGTCGCACTGCCGTTTTCCCTGCCTACAAAAACTTCTCCGGCAATTTCTTCAAGCGCTGCCGTACGACCTTCCAGCGGATGCCCCGGCCAGCATATAACAACTATGTCATCATTAAAAAACGGCAGATACTCAAAAGAATCCTGCTGCACCGTTTCCGGCACTATTGCCAGATCGAGGCTGCTGTTTAAAATTTTCTCCGTTAAGGTTTGGGTATTGCTTATCTCGGCGCTGATATGAATATCCGGGCTGAGCTTTTTAAATTCCGCCAGCAGCGGATACAGAAAACTTGCTCCCACTGTATTGCACGAACCGATATTAAGCGATACCGGCGCATTATGCATGGCAGAATTCAAGCGCCCGATGCTTTTTAAAACCTGCGTTGCAAGGTACAGCATCTTCTCTCCGACAGCAGTTAAATAAAGATTATGGTTCAGGCGTTCAAACAAAAGCACATTATATTCTTTTTCCAGCGCCTTAACCGCCTGGCTGACGGACGATTGCGAAATCATCAGCGACTGCGCCGCTCTGCTCATGTTCATGTATTTACATACTTCCACAAAAATTTCCAGATAACGGATTGTCATTTTATTTTCCTCGTTATTAGTATTTACTTATTATCTTACTACTATATTCATATTTTTCAATAGCCTGAAAACGTGTTAAACTTTCTTCATAAATAAAAAAGGTGGTTAAATTATGAATATTTTTGTAATTTTAATTTCAGCACTTTTGATTATTATTGTACTGCTGCGCCGCCGCGTGCCAATAGGGCCGGCAATTTTAACGGCAGGTATTTTTATTTGGGCAGCTGCCGCCCCGCAGCCGCATTATTTGTGGAACGCCTGGATAGAAACCTTCAGCGCTTACCGCACTTACGATTTAATTTTTGCCTTGTACTTTGTTATGTGCCTGGAAATTGAGCTGCGCACCGGCGGCATTTTGGATGACCTTGTGCGTTCACTGCACCGCCTGCTTAAAAGCCCGCGCCTTACGCTTGCCATTATGCCGGCATTTTTAGGGCTTCTGCCTTCGCTTGGCGGAGCGCGCTTTTCTGCCCCTATTGTTGAAATAACAGCCAAAGGTTTAAACCTGACGGCTGAACACAAAGCCAATATTAATTTCTGGTTCCGCCATATTTTTGAATTTTCCAGCCCTATCATTCCCGGCATGCTGATGGCATGCAGCATTGCCGCTATCCCCTTCAGCAGCCTGCTGCTGCATTTGGCGTGGGTTACGCCGCTGTTTTTCCTGGTGGGCTGGCTTATTTTAATGCGCCCGTTAAAGCTTCCGCCGCACATTCTTACAGAAACCGAAAAAGTAAACTTTACAAAAGAATTAAAAACCCTTTGCTTTGCCATTGCCCCGGTTGCCGCCAACTTTATTTTAATAACCGCTTTTAATTTTACGGCGGCTGCCGCTATGGCTCTAGTTGTTTTTGCAATGATATTTGTACTGCGCTTTACCAAGCATACATTAAATATTAAAGAAGTTTTTGCAGGTGCGTGCGACAGGAAAATGCTGCTTAATATCGTCTGCATTTTCTACTTTATACAAATTTTAACCGATACCGGCATCCTGCACCTTATAGTAAGCGAATTTCAAAAATCGCCGTTGCCGGTACCTGCCATTGTTGCCGCCGTATCATTTATTATCGGCATACTTACGGGTATGTCGCAGGGTCATGTTGCCATAGTAATGCCAATTATCGCCGCTATGGCACCGGGAGATTTAACGCTTGCGGGCATTGCCATGGTTTTTGGCGTTGCCGGGCAGATGCTTACGCCGACGCACATGTGCCTGCTTGTAACGCTCGATTATTTTAAAGCCGATTATTTTAAATGCCTAAAAACGCTTGTACCGATGTCGGCACTTTTGCTTGCCGTTTTCAGCGCAGTAACATATATAGCAGGCTAAGTAAAAACCTGCCGGATATACAAAAAGACGCAGACCGAAATCTGCGTCTTGTTTTTGGATTGGTGGGCCCAGTAGGATTCGAACCTACGACCAATCGGTTATGAGCCGATGGCTCTACCACTGAGCTATAGGCCCAAGCTGATGGCAATTAGCCAACAGTAATATTTTACTAAAGTTAGTATATATTGTCAACTATTCAAGAAAATCTTTCAGGCGTTTGCTGCGGCTCGGATGCCTTAATTTTCTAAGAGCCTTGGCTTCAATCTGGCGGATACGTTCACGTGTTACGCCAAAGTGCTGCCCTACTTCTTCCAGGGTACGGCTGCGTCCGTCCTCAAGGCCAAAGCGCAGTTCCAGTACTTTCTTCTCGCGTACCGTCAAAGTTTCCAGCACTTCGTCAAGCTGCTCGCGCAGAAGCGTAAACGAAGCTGCATCAGCAGGTGCCGGTGCGTCATGGTCTTCAATAAAATCGCCCAAATGCGAATCTTCTTCTTCACCGATAGGAGTTTCCAGCGATACCGGCTCCTGGGCAATTTTCATAATTTCACGCACGCGGTCAACGGAAGTGTCCATTTCCTTGGCAATTTCTTCCGGCTGCGGCTCACGGCCCAGTTCCTGCAAAAGCTGGCGCGATACGCGGATAAGTTTATTAATGGTTTCCACCATATGCACAGGAATGCGGATAGTGCGCGCCTGGTCGGCAATAGCCCTTGTAATGGCCTGGCGTATCCACCATGTTGCATAGGTACTGAATTTAAAGCCTTTATTGTAATCGAATTTTTCAACTGCTTTAATAAGGCCGAGGTTACCTTCCTGAATCAGGTCAAGGAACAGCATGCCGCGCCCTACATAACGTTTGGCAATACTTACAACAAGGCGCAAATTTGCTTCCGACAGGCAGCGTTTTGCTTCTTCGCCCTGCTCATAAACTTCTTCAAGCAGTTTTTTGTAATCGTCCTCAATTTCAAGGTAAGCATCAAAAACAGCCGTATCTTTTTCTTCCGGCAGGCGGCGCTTAACTTCTTCCAGAATGGTTTTTAAATCAAACAGCGAATGAATTTCTTTATCACTGGTATGTGCGTCTGGAGTCACTTTTTCGCTGCCGCTTATGGTTATATGCTCATCCTGCAAAAGTTTGTGCAGGCGCATGCATTCGTCACGGGTAAAATCGGCAACCAGTGCTTTGTATTCTTCTATTGTGCAGGGGTTACCGCTTTTTTCTCTCGCTTCAATAAATTGCAGCGCTTTGGTTATGCTGCGCAAATCGCAGATTGTTTTTTCGTCTTTAATAAGCTCGCGCGCTTTGGCAATAAGTTCCTGCGTGGAATCTTTGCCGGTATATACTGGCGCAACCACGCCGTGCCTTGTGCCGTGCAGAAGCCTGTAAGCCTGTTTGCCCTTGTCCATGCGTTTGGCAAGCTTAACTTCGTCTTCGCCAACCAAAAGAGGCACGCGGCCTATTTCTTTCAGGTACATGCGCACCGGGTCGTCAATGCTTACGCCTTCGGGCACGCTCATATTGGCAAGCTCGGCCTCGTTTATTTCGTCGGCTTCACTTACTGCTTCCGGCTCCAGGTCAAGGTCGTCGTTGGCGTCGTCAACAACATCAATGCCTTTCTGGGCAATCAGTTCATACATATTGTCCATATCGTCGGCGCTCATATCTTCAGCGTTCTGCATGGAATCCATAATTTCACGATAAGTGAGAACACCGCCATGTGATTTTCCTTTAGACAATAATTCCTCAACCTGCTCGGACGGTATTTTTGTATTAGCCATGGTGTTCCCTCCCTTCGTGATAAACTGCTTTAACCATTTCAATACAAATTTTTAATAGCATCTTTTATCTTCTGGCTTTCTGCAAGTTCCTGCAAAAAGCGGCTGTCCCCCAAACGTTCATATTCATCCGCAAGCAGCCGGTGCTTTTCATATAAAGCCTCCAGCCTGCTTTTATTCATCATACGTATGCAGTCGGCAATAAGTTTTTCTTCATCGCCGGGCTGCACATTTTTCGCCATTATCGCTGCAAAAGCCGTTGAAGCCTCAGGGCTTAATACCCTGAAAAGCTCAGCCGTAACATCCTGCGGCATATTTTCCAGCATTCCCGTCAGTGATGAATAAATTTCCTGATGTTCCGGTGACTTGAATCCGGCTTTGGCTATTTCATCCCTGTATACGGGCAGAAGGCTGATATTTTTTGCAAGTATGTTCAACAGCTGCTGTTCCGCTTCGTCATCCGGCGCGGCCGCACGCACTGCTTTTGGCTGCACCGGCAGAGGCACATGCCCCTGGCTGCCGCTTTTGCGGCTCATTTTGCGGTATTCGCTTATGATAAGGCTTTCATCTATTGTCAGCAGCTGGGCTAATTTGCGTATATACCCTGCCACTTCTATATCATTTTTACATTCTAACAGGAATGGTAGTATATTCGACACCGCTTCCACTTTTCCTGCTAAATTTGAAACATTATTTTGCGCTATTACCTGCCGCATCTGAAAGTCAATGCCGTCGGCAGCGTTTTTAACTAATTCAAGATAGGCTTCTGTGCCGTGCCTGCGCACAAATTCATCCGGGTCTTTACCATCTGGCACTGCCAGAACTTTAACCCTCAGCCCCGCCGCGCGTGCTATGCTTACAGCCCTCATATCGGCGCGCTGCCCGGCTTCGTCACTGTCGTACGAAAACACAACTTCATCACATACGCGCGCCAAAAGTTTTGCCTGCTCTGCCGAAAATGCCGTGCCCATTGAAGCCACAGCCCAGCCGATACCGGCGGCATGAAGGCTTATCGCGTCCATATATCCTTCAACGATAATTGCCTGACGCCTGCTTTTTATTTCTTTAATTGCCGCGTGCAGGCCAAACAACAATGTACGTTTATTAAACCATTCTGTTTCGGCGGTATTCATATATTTGGCGGCTTCGGCATTATTTTGCAGAATACGCCCGCCAAAACCAACCACATGCCCGCGTGCATCTTCAATAGGTATCATAACCCTGCCGCGGAATTTATCGTAAGCGCCGTTACGCCCTTTAACGGCAAGCCCCGCCTTTATCAGCAGCTCCTCGCGGCAGCCGCGTTTGCCAAGCGCTTTTACAAGCGAAGTATAACCCGGCAGCGACACACCGATAGAAAATTTTTCGATAATTTCCGGCGTAATTCCCCTGCCCGTAAGATAACGCTGCGCCAGTTTACCAAACTCGCTTTTTGTAAGGCAGGCCTGATAAAAACGTGTTGCCAGTTCGTTGGCGGCAATAATTTCCTTTGTTTCTTTTTCACGTTCAATTTCCTGCCGTGTTTTTTCGCGCTCCGGAACAGGTATGCCAAGTTTATTGGCCAGAATTTTTAATGCTTCCTGAAAGGTACAGTTTTCTTCCTTCATTATAAAGGTAAAAACGTCGCCGCCTGCATGGCAGCCAAAGCAATAAAAAAAATTCTTATCCGGCGATACGGAAAAAGACGGCGTTTTTTCGCCATGAAAAGGACAGCAGCCCCAATAGCTGCTGCCGCGTTTTTTCAGCGGTACATATTCCGATACTATTTCGACGATATTTGCCTGTGAGCGGACCTGCTCTTTAAAATCATCAAACATACTGCTCATTTGCCTTGCTCCCGTCACTTTAAATATCATCTGTTTTATTTATATTCAATATATAAACAGAAAATCCTCTTTTTTTATTGACGATAATTTATTTTTCGCTACATTAAATAATAACAGGCAAATAATGCCTGCTGAACTGCTGTACGGCAGCCGCGTCCGTCAGGCTGGCAATATAATCAACCACAACCTGCTGCAAGCCGTGCCTTTCCACGTTAACGGCATATTCCTGCGGCAGCATTTCCGGGCGGTGCATATATAAATCCAAAAGCGTGGTTACAACATGTTCGGCCTTGCAGTGTTCATTTTTCAGCGGCGGCGAAAGATAAACATAGTCAAACATAAAGCAGCGGAATTCATCCATTGCTTCTTCATAATATTTGTCCATGCTGACAATCTGTTTTCCTGCCGAACTTTCCACCACATTACGTACAAGAATATCAAGAATCTGGCTTGGTTTTGTGCCGAGGCGCATTGCAACAATGCCCGGCAGTTTATCCGGCCCTATAATCCCAACTTTGCAGCCGTCGTCAAAATCGTGGCATAAATAAGCTATACGGTCACAGCGGCGCACTATCTGCCCTTCCAGCGTTTTCGGCAAAGTATCGCCCGTATGGTTAACAATGGCATCGCATACATCCAAAGTTAAATTCAGCCCACGCCCTTCGCGCCCATAATATTTTACCACCCGCAGGCTTTGCTCGTTATGCTTAAAATGCCCCGTATAAGCGTTAATGGCGCGCTCGCCCGCATGGCCGAATGGCGTATGCCCCAAATCGTGCCCCAGCGCCGCCGCTTCCGTTAAATCTTCATTTAAGCGCAGCGCACGGGCTATTGTCCTTGCAATCTGCGATACTTCCATGCTGTGCGTAAGCCGCGTACGGTAATGGTCACCCGGGTTCAGATAAACCTGCGTTTTATGCTTTAATTTTCTAAAAGCCATGCTGTGAATAATTCTGTCCCTGTCGCGCTGATAAGCAGTGCGCAGGTCATCAGATGCTTCTTCGTGCTCACGCACGGCAGCAGCACTTTTTTGTGCCCATGGCGCCAAAATCTTTTCTTCTGTAGCTTCTATCAACTTTCTTATAACCATTTCTTTCACCTTTATTTCACTTAATCTGCCTTGCCGCCCGGCGCGACAAAGTCTATAATAATAGTATATTCATAAAATAAAGAGGTTTTACAATGAAAAGAATTTTTGCAGTTTTATTTATGCTGATGTTTTTGTTTATACCTTCGGCTTTTGCTGCCCAGCCGGATATTTCCAGTGACAGCCAGACTTTTAACCCCTTTACGGGAGTTTACGATTTAAAAGGGCACGTACACGTAGATTTAGGCGACCGCGTTATTGACGGCAACGCTGCGCAGGTTTACCTGTATCAGCTGGAAGTTCATGCACAGGGCAATATCAGCCTTACCGACAAGCCAACCGGAATACATTTTGACTGCGATTCCGTTGAAGTTAAAGGCAATGAACGCACCGCCTACGTAAACGGCAACATGGTTTTTACCCAGGATAACCTGCGTATTACCGCCGATAACGGCAGCTTTAACTGGAAAACCAAAAACGCGGTTTTCTCCGGAAATGTTACCGTTAACGGCACGCCGCATGCAGGCGATTTAACCTATAACGTACGCGATAAAAAATTTTTATAACGCCAGCCTAAATAACCCCCGTTAAAACGGGGGTTATTTTTATATGTGCCTGTCTCTGTTTTTCTGTACGTAATCAAGTATGATGCCGGCTGTTTCTTCAATAGCACGGTTCGATACATTGATGATTTTGCAGTGTACGCGGCGCATAATGGCCTTGGCGTATTCCAGTTCTTCACTGATACGCCTTACATCCGCGTAATTTGCGCCGTCGCTCAGCCCCATGGTTTTTAAACGCTCGCTGCGTATCTCGTTTAATTTAAACGGGTCAATCAAAAGGCCGATAATTTTATGGGGAGGAACTTTAAAAAGTTCTTCCGGCGGAGCAATTTCCGGCACCAGCGGCACGTTGGCTACTTTAAGCTGCTTGTGCGCAAGGTACATGCTAAGCGGCGTTTTACTGGTACGGCTTACGCCAATCAGCACAACGTCTGCCTTTAAAAGCCCCAGTGGGTTCTTGCCGTCGTCATATTTAACGGCAAACTCAATTGCTTCAACACGTTTAAAATATTCGTGGTCCAAAGCATGGATAAGGCCTGCCTGGTTTTTAGGCAAAAGCCCGGAAGTTTTTTCAATGGCTTTCAGCATTGGCCCCAAAACGTCAATAACTTCAACATCAAGTTCCATTGCCTTCTGCATAATATGCTCGCGCAGTTCCGGCGATACAATAGTATAGCAAACAATGCCGCCGCTTTCTTTGGCTTCTTCAAGTATTTTTTCAACCTGCTGAGCATCTTTAATATAAGGAACGCGGATAACGTCAAATTTTTCCTGTACAAACTGGCTGGTTGTAGCCTTTACAACCGATTCGGCAGTTTCGCCGATAGAATCGGACACAGCATAAATAACCGGTGTCTTAGCTATGATAATTGCCCCCTTTGCCCTCTGCCAAATCTACAAGCAGACGCGTAAAATTAGTTTTTGTAATTCTGCCCACAACCTCGTAGCTGCGGCTGCCTTCTTCTATACAGCGCACAACCGGCAGGCAGTCAATTTCATTATCAATAATCTTCCGGGCAGCAGCTGCCACAGAATCTTCCGGAGTTACAACAATTAATTTGGAAAGCGGCGTCATTACCATAACAACCGGTACTTCGCGCAGGTTATAATTATTATTGATAGCAGCCTTCAACAAATCTTTACGCGAAACAACACCGGCCAGCAGTCCGGCATCGTCAATAACAAATACCGTTCCCACATCTTCCAGAAACATTGTTATAACCGCTTCGTAAGCACTCTTATCGTGGTTGACGGCAACCGGCACAGACTGCAAATCGCGCACGCAGATACCGGAAATTTCTTCCATCAGCATACCGAGGGTGTTTTTTCCGGTGTAAAAATACCCTACTTTAGGCCTTGCGTCCAAAATGCCGCCCATCACCAAAATGGCCAAATCACTGCGCAAGGCAGCGCGCGTAACATTAAGTCTTTCTGCAATATGTTCGCCGGTAATCGGTCCGTCCTGTCTTACAATCTCAGCTATACGCTTTTGCCTTGTACTTAAAGAAATTGTTCTCATCCCCTTCTGCCGCTTTAATTTAACCCATAAAATACCATATATATTATTAGTATACTCTATATCTTTCAAAAATCCTCTTTTTGGTAATATATTTTTTAACTCTTATCACAAATTTTACACTTTTGCAAACTCTTTGCAACATACTGGAACAGGAAGGCGTATACATGCTATAATATTTTTAGTTTATACATTAAAGGAGCTGCATAAAATGAAAAAAATGCTTATAGCGGCACTGTGCCTGCTTACGTTAAGCGGCAGTGCCATGGCGGCGCAGAATGTGCCGAAGGAACTGCAAATGTCCGGAACCGTAACGGAAAATACCGGCAGCATGATTACCGTAAAAAACAGCAATAAACCGTTCGACAGCGTTGCCCTGCATATTACGGACAACACCTATATACTGCAAAGCGGCACCGGCTATTATCTTGGCGCCAATGATGTAAAAAAAGACGGGCATATCAGCGCCTGGTACGGGCCAGCTTTAACACGCAGCCTGCCGCCGCAGGGAAAAGCTGATGCCATTATTTCCGGCCCGGAAGACAGCCGCCCCACCTTTACCTATTTTAACATCGGCAAAGTAGAACCGCGTGAAGACGGCAGCGTGCGCGTGCTTAACGTTAACGAAACACAATACGTTACCCTGGTGCCGGAAGTTTACCCGGAAGCTGCCGAACTTAAACCGGGCGACAAAATGCTGTTATGGTATGAAGTTTCTACATTAAGCCTGCCCGGCCAGGCTACTGCAACCAAAGCTGTTTTATTGCAGCAGGGCCTTGCTGATATTAACATCAGCACAACAGCCGGAGTAATTGCTTTAAACGGCAAAGAGCTTGCCGACGTTAAACTTGTAAACAAAAACAACACATTATATGTTCCTCTGCGCGCCGTAGCGGAAGCACTTGGTTATACAGTAACATGGAATCAGGATGCACAGACAGCCGTTGTTTATGACGGCCCGCGCAGCGCAGTATGCACAATTAACAGCAATGAGTACGGCAAACAGCGTATGCGCATTAAGCTGCAAAACAAACCTGAACTTATCGACGGCGTAACCATGGTACCGGTAGAAATGCTGGATTACGTTATGGGTTACAGCGTAAAAGTAAGTGCGGCACATATTTAAAATTAAATTAAGATAAAAATGGCGGATTTTATCCGCCATTTTTTGTAAAAGAAAAAGCGGATGGCATAAAGCCATCCGCTTTAGTTATTCTAATATTAAGCTGTTGTAAGGCTAAGATTAGAAAGTGAATACAACTTCAGACCACAGGGTCTGTTCATCATAGTTACCATCACGACCTTCAAGGTCATAGTATTTAACAGCTGCTACAATGTTTTTGGCAAGAGCCACATTTGCACCAACTTCATAACCTTTGAAGCCATCATCTTCATCACTTACGAAGTCGAACGGAGCATAACCATCGATGGTGTGTTCGAGGAAAGTAGCCTGTGCTTGATCATAGTAGTTAGCATATACGCCCCAGCTGCCGGGTTTAGCAGCTTTAGCACCGCGATATGCTAAGCCTACAACATAACCATTGTCGTCACCTTTTACATCGGAATCACCATTCATATACTCAGCAGAAAGTTTCAAATCTTTGACAACCGGAAGAGCAAATCCTACATTCCAAATTTCATTATTATTGACAGTATCAGCTTTGTAATAAGTTACATAAGCATCAACTACACCAATTTTAGAACTTAAATCAACTGCATAAAGGCGATCGCCATCTTCTAAATCACCTTTAACATCATCCAAGTTATCCCAAGTACCACTATCAACAGCTTTACCAACATAACCTGTTAATTTAACATCTTTACCATAGGAAAGAATGCCGCCATCAACAGTAGCATCTATTACATTACCAGTATGAAGTTTGAAGTCCTGGCGGCCAGCCATAACTTTTACGCCGCCAACTTTACCGGTTACATATGCCCAGTTCAGTTTTACTTCGTCTTCACCTTTATTTCCATAAGAGTCCCCGTTAGAATCTTTGCCATCATAGTATTGACTGTTTTCAAAACGTCCGGTGTAGGTCCAGTCTTCGTTAATTGCACCATTTACGAACAAACGGGTACGCAGGCGACCTTCATGAGATTTAGCATCGCCATCTACATCACGATAAGAAGCACGGATCTGACCGGTGATTTTTACATTGTCAGCTTTCTTTTCGAGGTTAGCTACGCGAACACCGAGGCTGTCCAGTTCGTCAGCAAATTCTGCTGCCAGTTTGTCTACGTTTGCGCCTTTAGCCATAGCTTTTGCTACAATCTGTGCCATTTCATAACGGGTCATCAGTTTGTCGCCGCCGTAGGTGCCGTCAGGATAACCGTCTACTACGCCTTCTGCTGCCAGTTTGTTTACTGCGTCATAAGCCCAGTGGCCAGCCGGTACATCGCTGAACGGGTTAGCTGCATATGCGGATGCAGTTACGCCGAGAGCCATAGCCATTGCAAGTACTAAAGATTTTTTCATTTTGTTTTCCTCCCTTTAGAAAAACACATTTATTTTTATAAAACGCTTGGGAAGAAATTTCTGCTTTCGGCATCTGCCCTGAGTGCGAGTCTCCTGGTTTCCTCTACCGTTGCAAACGCTTAATTACATTTTCTTCCTGCTGCGGTTTATAAACCCCAGTGAAGGCCTGCCCCTGAGGAAACGGCAAGCCTTATTGTATAAAGTATTGAGTAAACCTGAAAAACGTTCCTGAGGAGAAGGTTTTTTTGACTACCCAGTCTTTTATACAGCCTCATTATAACACGTTTGCCCCCCCTGTAAAGACCACTTTTAAAGATAAATCTGAATTTTTCGCTTTTTCACCGTCTGCGCAGCAATACCCCGAACACCCGCCGCGCTAAGGTAGAAACTTATAAAAGGTTTCAATACGCATTTTCCAAAGTACTGTTTAACCGAAATTTTACATTACGCACCTCGTTTTTAACTAATCTGACAAGGCTTTGTTCTGCTCTGCCAGCAATTTGGGCAATAAAAAAGAGCCGGAAGTTATCCGGCCCTGCCATAACAATTTTAAGTTTTAAACGAAAATATATTTCAAAACAAACAAAAATGCCAGTATATACATAATACCGCTGATATTCTTTTTACCGGCCGCACCGGAAAGAACATTAATAACAACATAAGAAATTATGCCAAGCGCAATGCCTTCGGAAATTGAATACATAAACGGCATGGCTATAATGGCAATAAAACCGGGCACTGCTTCGCCCATATCGTTAAAATCAATATTCAAAACGGTAGCCAGCATTAAAAAGCCTACAATAATAAGCGCCGGTGCCGTTGCAAATGCCGGTATTGCCAGAAATACCGGTGCAAACAACAAAGAGGCCAAAAAGAGTATTGCCACGGTAACAGCAGTAAGGCCTGTGCGGCCGCCAGCCATAACGCCTGAAGAACTTTCGACAAAAGTTGTTACCGTAGATGTGCCGAGCACAGCACCCGCCGATGTTGCAACAGAGTCAGCCAGCAGCGCGCCTCTGATTCTGGGCAGTCGGCCCTGCTTGTCGAGCATATTGGCTTTGGAAGCAACACCGATTAAAGTACCCAGTGTGTCAAACAAATCTACAAACATGAATGACAGCATTATGGTAACAAAATTAAAGGTGAAAATATAGCTGAAATCCATCTGCATAAAGCTCGGCATCAGGCTCGGTATATATAAGCCGTTAGAAAAATCCGGCATTACCGAAAATGCGCCTTTGGCCGGGTCGGGAATATAAATGCCTGTTACTTCCGCAATTATGCCAAGGCCCCAGGTAATAAGTATGCCGAGCAAAATTGCGCCGCGCACATTTTTTATCATTAAAACAGCCGTTAAAATTACGCCTATCAGCGCCAGCAGCGCGCCAATACCGGTTGTATAAAACTCTCCGCTTGCAAGCGACGCTTTAAACGGATAAATGCTTACCAGCGTTGCGCCGTCCACAACGAGGTGCGAGTTTTGCAGGCCGATAAAAGCAATGAACAAACCTATACCGCCGGTAACGCCATATTTAAGCGAAAACGGTATGCAGTTAAAAATTGCTTCACGCACTTTTGTAAGCGACAGGATGAAAAATAAAATGCCTTCAACAAATACGGCCGCCAGTGCAACCTGCCACGAATACCCCATTTGCCCTACGACAGTATAGGCAAAAAATGCGTTCAGGCCCATGCCGGGCGCCAGCGCAAACGGATAATTGGCAAAAAACGCCATAAACAGCGTGCCGATGCAGGAAGCAATGGCAGTTGCCGTAAATACGGCGCCGGAATCCATACCGGATGCGGATAAAATAGCGGGGTTTACGGCCAGAATATAAGCCATAGTCATAAAAGTTGTAATCCCGGCCATCATTTCCGTTTTGGCATTGGTACCGTTTTCTTTAAGTTTGAACAGATTTTCCAGCAAAATATCAACGCCTTTCAAAAATAATGAGCCGCTTGTAAAAAGCGGCTTAAACATTAAATACACATATAAATTTTATTCGATATGATTATAAATGTCAATTTTAAATTCTGAAGTCGCGTTCGCCTTCTTCAATATCCTTCAAATGGCGTTCCACAAGTTCGCGTACTTTTTCGTTGGGAATATTATAAATTTCCTTAGCAATAAGCTCGTCCCCCAGTTCTTTTACATGCGGAGAAGCGTAATCTACCAGATATTCTTTTAAGGTCATCAGCGCATTGGGATGGCAGCAGTTTTGAATCTGCCCGCTCTTGCAGAGGCTCATAAAGCGGTCGCCGGTACGCCCTGCGCGGTAGCATGCAGTGCAGAAGCTCGGAATATAGCCAAGTTCCATCAGCCAGCCAACAACTTCATCCAGTGTACGGTTATCGCTTACATCAAACTGGGCAGAGTCATTTTCTTTTTCCGGCTCGGCATAGCCGCCAACGCTGGTACGGGAACCGCCGCTGATTTGCGAAATGCCGAGGTGCAGCACTCTTTCGCGGGCGCGCTGGCTTTCACGTGTTGATACAATCATGCCGGTGTAAGGCACGCTGATGCGGATGCAGGCAACAAGTTTTTCAAAAATATCATCGCTGATGCTGTTATCGAAAGCAGACGGGTCAATATCATCTGCCGGGCAGATGCGCGGAACGCTGATAGTATGCGGCCCAACGCCGTGAACTGCTTCCAGATGTTCTGCGTGCATTAAAAGCCCTGCAAATTCGTAACGGTAAAGTTCAAGTCCGAACAATACGCCGAGGCCGACATCGTCTATGCCGCCTTCCATTGCCCTGTCCATTGCTTCGGTATGGTAGGCATAATTGCTTTTCGGCCCGTAGGGATGCAGTTTTTCATAACTTTCTTTATGATAGGTTTCCTGAAAAAGAATATAGGTGCCGATACCGGCTTCTTTTAATTTGCGGTAGTTTTCAACCGTAGTTGCGGCAATGTTAACGTTTACCCTGCGGATTGCGCCGTTTTTATGTTTAATGCTGTAAATTGTTTTAATTGATTCAAGAATATATTCAATCGGGTTATTAACCGGGTCTTCACCGGCTTCCAGTGCCAGGCGTTTATGCCCCATATCCTGCAAAGCAATAACTTCGGCACGGATTTCATCCTGCGTGAGTTTTTTGCGGGCAATATGTTTATTTACGCTGTGATACGGGCAGTACACACAGCCGTTAATGCAGTAATTGGAAAGATACAGCGGTGCAAACATAACAATGCGGTTGCCGTAAAAATCTTTTTTTATCTGTTCTGCCAGCGCAAAAATTTCCGCGTTTTTGTCCTCCAGTTCGCAGTCCAGCAGTACCGCTGCTTCGCGGTGGCTTAAGCCTTTGCGCAGTTTTGCCTTTTCAATAATCTCGGAAATAAGGGCAGCGTTGTTTTTATTGGCTGCGGCATATTCCAATGTTGCCATAATCTCGTTATGGTCAATAAATTCTTCGGCCTTCATTGATTTTGCATCATACATTTGATTTTCCTCCTTAAAGGTCAGGACGAACCTTCCCTGTCAGTATTTCTCCTATAAAAAAGCCCTAAGGCATTAAGGACTAAGCCTGTTTTCCGGCATAAAGCGCTTTGGCCGTAACTCCCGGCAGCATGCCGATTTTTCCTGCAAGCGCGCTGATAATGTTCTGCGGCGCATCAAGAACTATGCTGATAATATGCAGATTTTTTTCGCGGTAGGGCAGCCCCATGCGCCCGATAATATAACTGCCGTAATTATGCAAAATAGCATTCAGTTCTTCAACAGCGGCAGTGTTTTCTACAATAATGCCCAAAAGTACCACTCTTGTATCCATAACAATGCCCCCTAAAAGTTTGCGGTGCGTTTTGTAATTAACCGTGCCAGCAATATGCCGCAAATACCTGTTACCATCTGCGGCCAGCCCATCATAAAGCCAATGGCAAATACCATTTTTTCAGGCAGCGCCAGCACTTTTAAAAGTACAAGGCTTGACGTAAACATGCAGATTGTTTTGGCAAGCGGCGCCAGCATAAGCCCGCGGTGCCACGCCCAATGGCAGATAAGCACAAACACGGCGTTGCCGCCGATAACTACCGGTATTAAAAGCGGTATTGGCAGCTGCCCCTGCAAATATGCAAAAAACGGAAGCAGCACAACTGCAAGAAGCGCCGGTTTTAAACCAGCAAGGCGCACTGTAACGGCAAGCATCATATTAACCAGCGTACCTATAAAAAACATGCTTGCCATTGGCGGCAGCGGTATAAAAAGGCGCAGCGACTGCAAAACAACCGTCAGAGCAATAAGCATTGCCCCGCGCACTAAAGTTTTATCCATAATTTATTACCTTGCCGGACATTCTTTGGCAACAAAATTTTTATAAGCCTCTAAAAGCTGCGGCACTACTTTGCCAACTTCGCCGCCGTTCAGCAGCTTGCGGTCTATTTTAACCACGGGCACAATTTCGCAGCGCGGCCCGCAGATAAAGGCTTCTTCTGCTTTTAACGCAAAATCCACGTCAAAATTTTTCTCTACAACCGGCATGCCCAAATCAAGCGCCAGGCGTTCTTTAATTACTTTACGAGTAATATTTTCATGAATGTTTTCGTTTTCGGGAGCCGTCCACAAAACTTCATCCTTTACAAGCATGAAGCTGCTTTCGGTGGTTTCGGTAATTTTTCCGTCGCGTACAAATAAGGCGTCAAATGCGCCGCTGATGGCTGCTTTCTGGCGTGCCATTACCTCCGGCAGGCGGTTTAAGGTATTAACGTCGCAATGCTGCCAGCGCAGGTCTTTTTCGGTAATGAGCTTTACACCTTTCTGCTGTGCCTCCGCAAGCTGAGAGCGGTCTGTAAAAACAGGCTGCATTACAAGCTGCGGCACGCTCATTTCCGGAAAAGCCAGCCCGAACGGTGCACTGCCGCGTGTAATCTGCGTATAAATTTCGCCGTTTTCCATACCGGTGGCTTTTATTAACGCTTCATGAAACTCAACCAGTTCTTCCACCATATAAACGGCAGGTATTTTTAAACGCGTTACGGAAGTAAAAAGGTTTTCCATATGCGGAATCATGCCAAAAACCTTGCCGTTATAAACCGGCACAATTTCAAAAACACCGTCACCAAACTGATGCCCGCGGTCGCAGTATTCAATAAGCCCTTCTTTACGGTCAACTATATCGCCGTTAATCAAAATCAAATCTGTATTCATGCTTTGCCTCCGTATTTTCAAATATTTTGCAAACAGTATGCCTTGTTAAAAAGCACTGTGTCATTGTATAATAATATAGCGGCGTTTTTTACTGCCGCTTATAAACATTAAACCTATTTTATTATACAACATTTCTTTTTATTTGTCGCTTATCTTATTTTACAAAAGTAAGGAGGAACCTTAGATGGCGCATTTACCACCAATCGTTTCCGACCTCGCTATGATTTTGCTGGTAGCTGGTATTACTACCATTCTTTTTAAAAAGCTCAATCAACCGCTTGTACTCGGATACATCGTTGCCGGTTTTATTACCGGCCCGCATTTTTCCTTTTTCCCGACGGTTACGGATTTTAACAACATCCACACCTGGTCGGAAATAGGCATTATCTTTTTAATGTTTTCGCTTGGGCTGGAATTCAGTTTCAACAAGCTGAAACAAGTTGGCAATACCGCCTTTATTGCAACCATAGTGGAAATTGCCGGCCTGCTTTCACTTGGCTACGGCGCGGGCACGCTTATGGGCTGGAGCCACATGAACAGCCTGTTTTTAGGCGGCATGCTTTCCATGTCATCCACAACCATCATTATAAAAGCCTTTGAAGATTTAAAAATGAAGGGCAAACGCTTTACCGAAATGGTTTTTGGCATATTAATTGTAGAAGACATCGCCGGTATTATCATGATGGTTCTGCTTTCCACACTTGCTGCCTCCGCAGGCATTTCCGGCACGGAGCTTTTGGCCAGCGTTATGCGCCTGCTGTTCTTTCTGGTATTGTGGTTTGTGCTTGGCATTTACCTTGTGCCTACCTTTTATAAACGCTCGCTGAAACTGATGAACAACGAAACGATGCTCGTTACCTCCATCGGCCTTTGCCTCGGCATGGTTGTTCTGGCAACACATCTCGGCTTTTCCGCCGCGCTTGGTGCTTTTATAATGGGTTCGCTTATTGCCGAAGCGCCGAATTCCGAAAAAATCGAGCACCTTTTCACCCCTGTAAAAGATATTTTCGGCGCAGTGTTCTTCGTTTCTGTCGGTATGCTGGTAGACCCGGCACTGCTTGTGGAATACTGGCTCCCCATTATCGTGCTTATTATCGTTACCATTGCCGGCAAACTTATTTTTTCCGCCGGCGGCGTGCTGCTTTCCGGGCAAAACCTGCAAACTTCAATTTTGTGCGGTTTCAGCCTGGCGCAGATTGGTGAATTTTCCTTCATTATTGCTTCTTTGGGCATGAGCCTCGGCGTTATCAGCGATTTTATTTACCCTATCATCGTTGCCGTATCTGTTATGACGACTTTTACCACGCCGTTCTGCATTATGGCTGCCGACCCGGCTTACAAAATTATCCGCCGCCTGCTGCCGCAGCGTGTTAACGACTGGCTTGACCGTTACACTGAAAAAAATATCAGCACCAGAGCCACCACGGACTGGAGCAATTTTTTGCGGGAATATTTTACGCGCATGCTGATTTTTACAACACTGTTGACGGCGATAGCGCTGTTTGCAGAATATTATTTAAGCGGTTACCTGCGCGATAGTTTAAAACTTCCTTACGCAGATATTATTACCGCCGTGCTTACCTTTATTATAGCGGCACCGTTTTTGCGTGCTATCCTTGTTAACCGCACCAGGCGTTCGGAACTTTTTTCCGTACTGTGGTTTGAAAAACGCAGCAACCATATTCCACTTATGGTGCTCATTCTATTAAAAATTATTGCCGCCGCAGGCTTTATCTTCTTTGTATTTGCCTGGATTTTAAATCTGTCTGAATTTTTTGCCGCCGCCGCAACTTTAATTACGGCTTACTTTATTTCTTCTTCCGACTGGCTGATGGGCGAATACCTGCGTATGGAATCGCGCTTTTTGGTTAACCTTAACGAGCGCCATATGTTAAAACACCGCCAGGCTTTAAAAGAATCGGGCGAGCACACACCTTACGGCTGGTTTGACGAAGATTTGCAGTTAGCCCACTACAAAGTGGAAGAAGGTTCCGTTACTGCCGGGCAGACTTTGCTGAACCTCGCCCTGCGCGAATCTTACGGCTGTAATGTTTTGCAGGCCGATACCGGCAGGCAGATTCACGATATGCCGGGCGGCAGCTTTACAATCACCGCTGGAACAAAGCTTTTAATTATCGGCACTAAAGCGCATTTTAAACTTTTAAATGCCGCCATAAAAAATAAAAATCTTGGCCTTACCATGCTCGATTCTCCTGTAAGCATGCGCCAGTTTATGCTTGTTAACGAAGCCGAAGTCCGCCACGATATTGCATTCATGCCCTGCGCCATTACGGTCGACAAACATTCACCGCTGCTTGGCAAGTCCATAAAATCTACCGATATCCGCAACAAATGGCACTGCCTTGTAATAGGGCTTGAACGCGGCAGCTACACCATAGTAAACCCCAATATTTCGCTTGTGTTCGAAAAAGGCGATTTATTATGGGTTCTGGGCAAGCAAAAAATGATTAACCAGCTTGTCCGCGACGAAATTTTGTAAAACTTACACGCAAAATAAAAACTGCACTTCTTTCCGTTTTATACGGATTGAAGCGCAGTTTTTTGTTATCATCCTAAAAAGCTGCTGATGAAATAATAAATCAGGCCAATGCCTGCTATTATAACAAACAGCGGCATAAAGAAAATAAACAAACCAATCAGTACGCAGATAACCAGCAAAGCGGTAAGCAGCCCACCACCGCAGCCAAGGTTTTTAACGTAAATTTTAGGTCCTCTGCCGCTGCGCGCACCGCTGTATTCTTCGCCGCGGTATTCATAAGTCTGCCTGTATTCTGGGCTTCTTGTGCCATTATTTCCGGCAGTGTTTTCTTCATAACCACTTTCGTCAATGGTTACGCCTTCAAACTCATCACGCTCACGCGGATTGAGTATCGTTGCTTCCTGCTCGAATCTGTAATGGCAATATGGGCATTCTTCTGTGCCTTTAGGCACTTCCCTGCCGCAAAAATTACATTTCATAAAGTTCTCCTTTACATGTAAGCACTCATGAGCATTGCCAAAATGCCTTCTTCGTTGCTGTAACGCGGGTCATGCTTCTCTATTTGCAGCACTTCGCATATCGTTTCGGAAGCCTTTTGCATGGCAGCCACTTCCGTTCCGCAAAAACCGGCAATGCGTTCATCAAAGAAAGTATAGGCACCGTTAAGTTTTACAAATGTATAAATTATGCCTGCTGCCCATACCGTTTCGCTGTAAGCAGCCAAATCTGCACCCGCAGCCTGTAAATCGCACCACATCTGCGTTGCCAGCCGTACATCTGCAAGTGCAAAGTAATTTTTCAGCATAATATTTTTTAAAATACCGGCAACCAGCGTTTCATCGCTGTAAGGCGCTGCCGCAAATGCGGTATGTTCCGTATAGTTGTTAAAGTTTTTATGCGCAATGCCCGCCGCATATAAAAACAGCATATTGCGCAGCACCATGGGATAATACTCGCTGAACCACTGCCAGTTTGGTTCTTTCTGCTGTACGCTTACCCATTTATAAGCGCGTTTTAAAGTATCGCGCAGGCATAAAGCGTTTATATTGTCTATCTTGTAGCCGCGCATATTTTCAGTAAGCATATTATCGTTGTAAAACAAATGCCCGATAAACAGCATATCAGTTGTATCAATATCTTCAGTTAACGGCAAATTAAGCTGATACATTTCGTTTGTAAGAAAATCACGGCATAAATACATGCCTTCTTCGCCAAAACCTTCCACGGTAAACAGCACCAGACGCGCGGAAATAATTTCCTTTAAAATATCGCTGTTGCGCTTGGCAAAGCCTGCATCGTAATAACGGCTGTCACTGCTGCATACAGTTTCATAAAAATATTCCAGCGGGTGCATGTCACGCAGCATCAAACGGTAATCAAGCAAAAAATAATCCCAAAATGAATTAAAGGCTTCCTGCCTGCTTTTTGCCGACTCGTTAATGGCATTGCCAAAAATTCCATGATACAGCACGGAAGCGCGTTCCAAATCAACACTGAACCTGCTTTCAGTAAAAAATTCATGCATTGCCGCATAAATTTCCTGCATCCGTTCATTTACGTTTAAAAATATTTTATTGGAAGCATCCGGCACCGTAAACAGGCGGCGGTCTTTATTTTCATCAGTAAAACTTCCGTCCGGATTCACAATATTCATTTTTCCGCCTGCCAGCAGTTTTTCTTCCGCTTCAAGCGGAGCACCAGCGTCAGAAATTACATTTTTCTTCTGCAAATAGGCGTACAGCCTCACGCAGGTATCCAGAAAATATTTTGTATGCTCATAATCGGCGTCAAATTCGGATACATTGCGGCCGCACCAGGCAATGCAGTCCACAAAATCATCCGCGCTCATATCGCCAAGCATAAGTTCCGTATTACCAAGGTAAAGGCACAGCATTGTCAGTTGGTCCCATATATCATACAATTCTTCCGGCGTTTTTCCATGCCATGCTTCTATACGCAGAAAGCCCTCGGCGTATTCCCGACGGAGCAGAAAATTCCAGCCCGGGTCATGCCCGTAAAAATCTTCCACTAAATCGTAAACATTATCCATTCTTTATAAAATACCTCTTTCTGTGATAGCTTATTATAACATATACAAGCGGGCAACTACAATAACACTGCCCTGTATAAAAAAGAACGGCTTTGCAGCCGCTCTTTGAAAAATTTTTTATTCTTCGCCGATAACCAGCACTTCCGGATGAAGTTCCACACCGGCTTTTTCCATAATTACTCTGCGCACGTCCGCTATCAGCTGCAAAACATCTGCCGCCGTGGCGTTGCCGCAGTTTACAACAAAACCTGCATGCTTGGGCGAAACCTGCGCGCCGCCAACCTTATAGCCTTTCAGTCCAGCTTCTTCAATAAGCGTTCCGGCAAAATATCCCGGCGGGCGCTTAAACATACTGCCGGCACTTGGCATTTCCAGCGGCTGCTTGCTGATGCGCCTGCTGCTGAAATCGTCCATCATTGCTTTAATGGCGTCTTTGTCGCCGGGCTGCATTTTCAGGCAAACTTCGGTAATAATATAACCGCTTTCCTGCAAACTGGTTTTGCGGTAGCCAAACTGCAAATCCGCAGCGGAAAGCACAAACTCCCTGCCGTTCATATCCATAACGGCTACGCTTTCCACAACGCCTTTCATTTCACCGTTATACGCACCGGCATTCATGTAAACGGCGCCGCCAATGCTTCCCGGAATGCCCACGGCAAATTCCATGCCGCTTAAACCGCATTCCCACGCTTTGCGTGATGCCAAAGCCAGCGAATAACCGGAACCGAAGAACAGCCTGTTGCCGTCACGGCGAAAACTTTTAAGTGCATTGCCAAGCTGAATAACCAGCCCGCGGATTCCTTTGTCGCGCACAAGCACATTGGAGCCGTTGCCGAGAATTGTTACCGGCACTTCGTAATCTTTAGCAGCTGCAAGGGCAAAGGCAAGCCCCTCCGAATCTTCCGGCTGTACAAGCACATCTGCCGGGCCGCCGATTTTAAACGAAGTATGCCTGCTCATTGGTTCACAGCAATAAACCCTACCGGGCATTTTTTCTTTTAAAACTTCTGCTAACAGATTAACGGAATTATTCACCGACAGCTTCCTTTACAACGTCATTAATCGTTTTGGTAATATCGGCCATCATCATCTGGAAACGCATAAACGCGTGCAGATATTCCATGGCGGTCGGGTTCAGGCTTAATAAAGAGGAAAGTTTTTGCAGCTTTTCTTCTTTTTCTTTATCTACTTCCTGTTTCTGATATTTGGCAAGTTCAATTTCAGAGCTTAATTTAATAAAATCATTGGCAAGCTCTTCAGCCTGAGCATCTTTTTTAAGGACAACTCTTGCTTCCTGTAATTTTTTAAATTCATGGCTTTCTTTTAATGCTTTAGCCAGTTCGTTAGCGCAATCATAAACGTTCATTATATGTCACCTCATAATTAATTATGTTTTTTCGTAAATATTATAACACATTTACAGATACTGTAAATGCCTGTTACTGCGGTTTTACATTCAAATGTGCAAATCCTTTGATATCGCCGTAATCAAAGTGCCACCATTCCGTTTCGCTTGCCGTAAAGCCTGCCATCTGCATAGCGCTGCGCAGCAAATCACGGCGGTAGCGTTCAAGTGTTGTGCCGCCTGCAAAAGATGCGTACTGACGCACGGAGGGTTCATCAAACCCGCTGATCATACCGGCATTTTCGCCGGTTGCAAGCAAATACAGGCTTACATCAATGCTGCGCCCGGTATTATGGCTAAAGCCAGCCTCCGGCGCGGGCAGCATGGATTTTTTATCTGCCGGCAGTGCGTCATAGGCAAGTTTGGAAACAGACCACGGGCGGTAAGCCTCCCATACCAGAATACCGTAACCATAGGGTTTTAAATATTGCTGTGCCTGCGCCAGTGCCTGTGCAGCCTCTGCATCCAAAAACGCACGCTGGTCATCAGTAAGCGCCTGGCCGAAACAGTTATCTGCCTGCGCATAACGCAAATCAAATTTAAGCCCCGGTACTGCCTGTGCCAAATCAACAAGCTGTGCCTGCTGCCCGGCGCCAAGCTGCGCCGGCATTACGGCAGCGTCTGCCGCAGTTTTTAATGCCTGCCAGTCACTTGCAGGTGCAAAGCGGAACGGCCTGCCGTTTTCACCGGCAAAAAAGCGGCGGCTGTAACGGTTGCCGCCAACACTGCAGCTTACGCCGTAGCCTTCACGGCTGCGTTCAATACGCACGGCGGCATCCAAATGATTGAGCGGCCCGCTTTCATTTATTGTATACGAGTCAAAATGTTCCTTATAAAGCGGATAAACATTACTGCCGGCAAAAGTATAATCATTCTGCCCAAAACGGTAAACCAGCTCAACTTCTCCGTTATTTTCGCGCAGCAAAAACATTTCGCCGTTGCCGTAATACATACCCAAAATATATTTTAAATCTTTCGGGCAGTCTTTAGGTTCAAAAGCAGGCGCTGCCCAGCCATGCCCGGCCGCAAAAAAGCACAGGCACAGCAGCATGCTCAAAATTTTGTACTTCATTTTATCAGCTCCGGCCTAACATCTTTCAAAACATTCATATATTCATTGGCTTTATCTACCTGCGCCAGGTCAATATCGCAGTAAATAATTTCTTCTTCTTCGCCGCCAACGGCAAGCACTTTGCCGAACGGGTCTATTACCGAAGAATGTCCGTAAAATTTCTGGTCATGAAATTTACCGGTGCAATTTACGCCGACAATAAAGGTATGGTTCTCCAGTGCGCGTGCACGCAGGAACAAATCCCAGATAGCGCCACGGATTTTCGGCCATTCTGCCGGAACAAAAATTATTTTTGCGCCCTGCATGGCCATATAGCGGTATAATTCCGGGAAGCGCAAATCATAGCAAATTGTTGAAGCGCAGGTTACGCCTTCCAGTTCATACGCGCTAAAATCACTGCCTGGCTTAAAGAAACGCTGTTCATTAAACATGCTGAACAAATGCAGCTTGCTGTAACAGAAAACAATCTCTCCGTTTTTATCTATAACAACGGTAGTGTTATAAACATTGCCGTCGCCCTTGCGCAGAGGAATTGAACCTGCCACAACGGCGCAGCTGTTTGCGGCGGCAATGCTCCTGATTTCTTCAATTACCGGACCGTTAAGATATTCAGCTTCTTTGCTTAAATGCCCCAGCGAATAACCCGTTGTCCATATTTCCGGCAGCACGGCAATATCAGCCTGCGGCGCGGCCTGCTTTAACAAATGGCAGGCTTTTTCCACATTGCCTGCTTTATTTTTTTCCAGAACTTCCATCTGCAATAATGCAAGTTTCAAGTTTACCCCTCCAATCACTCCGAAATAACTTTATCTTTAGGGAATGTAATTTCAAAACGTGTGCCTTCGCCAAGTTTGCTGAATACCTGCACTTTGGCGCCGTGCATACGGATAATTTCCCTGGCAATGGCAAGACCAAGCCCTGTACCGGGCACGTTGCGCGAATGTGATTTATCAACTTTGTAAAAGCGTTCCCAGATAAACGGCAAATCTTCTTCAGGTATGCCAGGTCCCTGGTCGGAAATTGTCATTTTCACGCTGCCATCCTGCTGCATTTCTGTTACAAACGTAACCGTCCCGTTTTCCGGCGTATATTTTAATGCGTTGTCGCCGATAATCAGCACCAGCTGCACCATCTGGTCGCCCTGCCCCATAATTTGTATTTTTTCATCAACATGCACCAGCAGCTTAACGTTTCTTTCAACAGCGTTCACCATAAGTTTTTCCGCTACATTGCGCACAATAGCACCCAAAGGCAGCGGCTGCATTTTGGCGGGCGCAAGTTCATCGGCAGCCTGCATGCGGCTGATATCCAGAAGTTCCCTTATCATGCGCTCCAGACGCATTGTTTCTTCGTTAATCAAAAGGCGGTAACGCTGAATCATATCCTTATCGGTAACAGTGCCGTCGCTTATCGCCTCGTTATAGCCGCGGATAATGGTCAACGGTGTGCGCAGCTCGTGCGATACATTGGCAACGAAGTCGCGGCGGATTTTTTCGGCGCGTTCCGTTTTGGCAACAAACGCACTTAAATCGTTGCCGAGGGCATTAAGCGCTTTGCCGAGCTGTGCCACTTCATCCTGCCCATGCACGTTAACCTTACGTGTATAGTCACCGGCAGCAATGGCCATGGCGCTGTCTTTCATGGAAACAAGCGGCTTGATAATGGTTCTGGCCAGGCTGCGCACCATAAACATACTTAAAATAAGTGCCAAAATCGCAACAATAGAAGTGTATATGTAAATGTCACGCAAAAAGCTGTCGAACCCGCTTAAAGGCTGCGCCAGCAAAATTGCACCGCGTGCCTGCCCGGGCTTGCCGTAAGGCACGCCTACCAGCATTACCTGTTCTTTGTAATACGGATGATAAATTTGCGACTGAACGGATTTACCACTGTATACATCCTTTAAAATTGTTATTACTTTGGTATCCAGCTTGCCGCTTTTTATTTCCCTGGCAATTTCGGCAACAGAACCTTCCAGCATGGTTAAATCTTTAATGCCGGGGCGTGTGCCGTCCTGTTTATAATCTGTATTGATGTTGGACGCAGCCAGAAGCTCAAACTTATCGTCAAACAGCCATATTCTGGCGCCGACAAGCCTGTCTACGGCAAATACATAACGGTTCAGCATTGCCATGCTGTTGGAAAATCCCATAAAATATTCTACCGTAGCGGCCATTTCATTGCCTTTTTCTGCCAGCTCCTGCTCGTTGGTTTTAAAAAAATAATCGGCGATAAGATAGGAAATACCTGCCGTAACGCCGACTACTATAACCATTATCAGAGCCATGAAGCTGTACATCAGCCTTGTACTCAGAGATTTATTCATTTTTTATCTTTAACCTCAAATTTGTAACCTACGCCCCAAATGGTTGTAATATCCCAATCGGAATCGGAAGGAATATTAAGTTTTTGCCTGATACGTTTAATATGCGTATCAACCGTGCGTGTATCGCCGTAATAGGAATAGCCCCAAATTGTTTCCAGAAGCTGGTTGCGCGAAAAAGCCTTGCCGGGATTGGAGGCCAGGCACCACAAGAGTTCCATTTCTTTCGCGGTAAAGGTCATTTTTTTGCCGAAAGCAATAACCTGGTATTTTTCCATGTCAATGCTGAGCCCGCGGTATTCAATATGCGAACGCCCGCCTGCTTCGTCTTTCTTTACAGCAGAGCTTCTGCGTAAAACGGCCTTAACCCTTGCAATAACTTCGCGGTTATTAAACGGTTTGGTAATATAATCATCCGCACCTATTTCAAGGCCTAAAATGCGGTCGTCATCATCATCTTTAGCCGTCAGCATAATAATAGGAATATCGCTCATTTTGCGTACCTGTTTGCAAACTTCAAGTCCGTCCAGCACAGGCATCATAATATCAAGAATGATAATATCCGGTTTTTCCGACTGAACCTTCAAAATAGCTTCTGCACCATCGGCAGCTTCTATTACATCAAAGCCTTCTTTTTCGCAGTAAATTTTTAATATTTCCCTAATCGGCGCTTCGTCATCAGCAATCAAAACTTTTTGTTTATCCATCTTTACCACCGCCATTAACTGTTATTAGCATTATTATACAATAAATCGCGCTGTTTGGGTATTTTTGCAATATGCTTTCACAAAAATATTACAAAACAGAGATATAATCACGCTGATAAAAAAATAAACTACCAACAAAGCACTGCTTTATTGATAGTTTATTAATGTTTTTAAATAACGCGGCATGCGCCATAATAACGTGCGCCCCAATAGCCGGTAAATGCGGAAGATACCGTTACGCCGGTACTGGAACCCGCATGGATGAATTGCCCGTTGCCAAGATAAATACCGCAGTGCGACGGACCGGGCTCATAAGTGCTGAAGAAGATTAAATCGCCCGGGCGCAGCTGGCTGGCACTAATCTGGCGTCCGCTGTACATCTGCACATCAGCAGTACGCGGAAGGCTGATGCCTGCACGCGCGAAAGCATACTGGGTAAAACCGGAGCAGTCGAAGCCATATACACTCGTTCCGCCAAAAACATAAGGTGTACCGATTACACCATATGCAGCACGAATAACGTTTCTTACAGTAGCACTCCTGCCGGAACGGTTAGGAGGCATAGGTTTCTGCATCAAAGCCGTATAGGTAGCTTCACCGATTATTCCGTCAACTTCTAACTGTTGATCCGCCTGGAAGCGTTTGACAGCGGCTTCCGTTTCAGAACCGAAATCACCGTCAAGCAATTTGATTTCATACTTCAATTCAACCAAGCGTTTTTGAATAGCCAGGACTTCCGGACCATTATCCCCGTATTCAAACGAGGCTAATGCGGTTGCCATGTTTGCTAAACAGAATACACATGTCAATGCCAAACAAAGGAACCCTTTTTTTATCACCCGCATCACTTCCTTGTGCTTTTATAAACAACTAAATTATAGCACAAAATGCCGCTTTTGTAAACCAGAACTACCGTTTGCCAAGGTGTCTGCCTACTATATACAGTGGTCTTTGCTTTACTTCCTCAAAGATGCGGCCTATATACTCGCCCAAAATGCCTATTCCTACAAGCTGAATACCGCCAAGAAAGAGTACGCTGGCCGTCATTGTTGCCCAGCCGGGCACTGCGTCATCTGCAACATATTTTACATAAAGAACGTGTAAAATTACCAGAAAACTCATTAAACCGAACACAATGCCGATATAAAATGCCCAGCGCAGCGGCAGATTTGAAAATGAAGTAATGCCGTCCAGAGCAAAATGCAGCATTTTGCGCAGATTATATTTGGAATGACCCGCAAAACGCGGCGGAGCGGTAAACTCAAAAGTTGCAACTTTAAAGCCCAGCGTATTAACCAGGCCACGGATAAAACGGGCACGCTCACGGTAACGCCTGAACGCCTCCACGGCAACTTTGTCCATCAGGCGGAAATCGCTGCCGCCGGGTGTAATTTCCACTTTGGACATGGAATTAATAATTTTATAATAAGCCTTTGATGTAATGTTTTTAAAAAAAGAGGCGTCTTCCGTTGCCGTGCGCACCGTCTGCACAATCTGAAAACCATCCTCCCACAGCTTTAAAAGTTCCGTCACAAGTTCGGGCGGATGCTGCAAATCACCGTCCATGGTAATAACAGCGTCGCCGCAGGCATTGTCAAGCCCGCAGGTCAGCGCAAGCTGGTGCCCGTAATTGCGCGAAAGGAAATACACCTGCACATGTTCGTCTTTTTCAGCCAGTTCGGCTAATATTAAATGGCTGCTGTCGCTTGAGCCATCATCAACAAAAATTAAATCGTAATCATAAGGCAGGGCTTCCATAACTTTGCCCAGCCTTTTATGAAACTCATGTAAATTTTCTTCTTCATTATATACAGGAACAACAAATGAAATACGTTTCACTGTCAAGACCCAACCTTTAGCCAATAGTATTTTTACATTAATTTTAATTACTTATATATTATAACATCTTATTTTGAATTTCTGCTGAAAATTTGCAAAAAATAAGGCCGGCATTTCTGCCAGCCTTTTAATTTCTTAATACGAGTGCTCAATAAGCCGGGTTCTGTTCCGCAAAGCGGCAGCAATCATTTATCTAGGCCGGCAATTACTTGCAGGCTCAAGCGACACAACCCGGAAGGATCAGCGGGCCGCTTCATCCCTTCCCTATTTGGTCTTGCTCCGAATGGGGTTTACCTAGCCGGCCGGTTACCCGTCCGCTGGTGCGCTCTTACCGCACCGTTCCACCCTTACCTGCCGAAGCAGGCGGTACACATTTCTGTGGCACTATCCCTGAGGTCACCCTCGCCGGACGTTATCCGGCATTCTGCCCTGTGGAGCCCGGACTTTCCTCTTACGGCAAAGCCGTCAGCGATTGCTTTTCACACTCATACTGTCAGTACTTTAGCACAAAGCCTGTAATTAGTCAAGGGTTAAAATGTGGGCCGCAGGCATTTAATTTTTAACCTGCGCCAGGCGCGAAGCAATTACTTCGCTGATTTTGGCATTAACCGAATCAAGCGCTTTTAACGCGACAGATTTGTTGCCGACGTCGCCGATAACAGAACTGTCTTTGGCAAGTTCCGTAAATTTTCCGTTATAAAGGTATTTGCCGCTCTTTACATCAAAAATTTTAAAAGGCACAACTGCCGTCATCTCTTTGCCAAGCGTAAACACGGTTACTTTTTCCTTGCGGACGAAAGGTTCTACCTGCACCAGCACAGCATAGTCAACGCCGCTGCCTTTAAACACGTCTGCAATATCAGCTCTTTCGGCCTGAGTAATATCGGCAATGCCGTTTTCGTTAAGCTGTCCTAAAAACTCAGTTCCGTCTATATACTCACAGGCAGAAGTTTTTAGTGCTGTCTGCACGTTTTCCAGAACTGCCCTGTCTATATCCGCGTCATAAGTTGTGTTGGCATTATTAACATACAGCACCACCGCCTTTGCGCCGTTTTCTTCAGCAGCAGCTTTATTCAGCCGTTCGCTGAACGGACGAGGCACAGCATTTGCCGCGTTATTTTCCGCAGCAGGCGCACCTGCCAAAGCAGCTGCGTTAAAACAAATTAAACCAAGCATCATTAACAACATTAAAAACTTTCTCACCTTGATTCCTCCAATGAATAAAATATTTTGCTGTAATTTTATACAATAACTATTAAGATTTTTAATTTATATAAAATTAACTTCAGCGCCGTTATTATAGCAACTTTAAGAGGACTTTGCAACTTTTTCATTTTAATTTCATGTTTTTTTGTTATTGTGTAACATCATTAACATCATATATTAAAAATAAAAACAGGTTTTCCACACACGCACATCAACGCCGGAAAAACCTGTTTTTTAAACTTTTAAATATTATTTAAATCTTTCGTCTTCGCTTATTTCGTACTCAAATTCTTCCCAGTCTTCGCTGTTTTCGTTTTCGTAATAACGCCCGTTCTTGTAAATAATATCGTCCTGAGTGTACGGGTGGCCATTCACAACTCCGCCACTGTTGTCTGCGGGGCTGTTTTTATCCTGCGCGGCATTATTTTCCGTGCCGCTGCCCGAAGCGCGCAGCAAAGCAGCAAGTTCTCCCAAATCCCTTATAAGTTTAGCAAAGGCTGTCAGCATAGCTGCCAGCAATCCCAAAACAATTATAATCAAAAACAGGTAAAGCACAATATCACCTTATTTGCTCACACATTACTCATTAAAAAACGCTGCAGCATTTTATTGTATTCCCACGGATTTTTATTATCCGTCTTTTTAAACTGGTTCATAACTGCGTCCAGTTCATCCGCATAATGCACTATAAAGGCCTCTTTGGTTGCACAGGCAACAGGCGAGCCTTTTTCCGGTTCGCCGTGGTGCGACAATATAATATGCAGCAGCTGCTGCAATTTAGGGCCGGTAACCCGTGCTTTGGCAGCCGCTTCCTGTACTATTGCCGCGCTCATGCTGATATGCCCCAAAAGCCTGCCTTCCGTTGTATACGGAAAGCCCATGGAAGCAGAAATTTCACGCAGCTTGCCGACATCGTGCAGAAGCGCCCCGGCAACGATTAAATCTTTATCCACGCCGCCGATGGATTCCGCCATGGCAATTGCCAGCACCGCCACATCAACAGAATGCTGCAGCAGCCCGCCGATATAAGCGTGGTGCAGCCTCATTCCCGCCGGATTGCGCAAAAACTGTTCGTAAACCGCGCCTTCAAAAACATTATCCAAAACAAGGCGCAGCCCCGGCGTTAAAACGCTTTTTATAAGGCGGTCAAATTTATCTTTATAGGCTTCGTGGTCAAAATCGCCTTCCGGCAGCAGGTTGCTGATATCATCCTCCGGAACGATATCGCTTAATTTTTTTATAACCAGCTGCAAAGCCATTTCGCCTGAAAATTTGTTAATATCCACGCTGCCGCTTACCATTACCGGCGAAGGGCCGTCCATCTCGCGCATTTTTTCAACAATGCCGGCTTCAAAAGTAATAAACGGTATTTTGCCGCTGTTATCTTCCGCAAGCCCGCGTGCAAAAGGCGCACCGTTGGAAGATGTGCCCACGCGCTGAACACGCAGAAGCACCGACTGGCAAATTTTTGCTCCGGCTTTAAAATCACTAATCATTTATTGTACCTCAATTCATTAATATTGTTTAAAAAGCAAAGTTTCGCGCGCCGTTAAAACCTGCGCCGCAAAGCCTGCCGCCGCCAGCCTCA